>Ga0310696_10000480_pt1 | contig 63229 bp, 96 predicted proteins | sample AusTroGonzalo_MG_4_FD_203885 | JGI IMG/M metagenome (GOLD analysis project Ga0310696, IMG submission 203885) | Bovine rumen microbial communities from tropical cattle in Woodstock, Queensland, Australia - Gonzalo_02 (v2) (version 2) | ecosystem: Host-associated > Mammals > Digestive system >...
ACGCCTTAAAATAGGCAAAAAAAGGGTGTTTTTGTTTTCAGTATATAAAAACGGAAAAAACTGTTTTTAACAATTTGTTAATATCAAAAAGCAATTTTTCAAGCGTAAAAATTACACTTTCAAAATGAATTTAAAAGCGTATTTTTTACACTTATAAAAAACTCTCTTTTTATCTTTTTGTTATTATCACTTTGTTATTAAGTGGTATTACCTCTCTTATTATCATTTTATTAATAACACTAGCACTCTTAATAGTTAAGTGCTAATTATACATAACGTATAAAAACTTGCGTTTTATATATGATATAATGTTATTATGTAAAATTGTAAAAAAGTGCAATTTACCCCTTGTATTATATTTCTATAGTGGTATAATATAATTAGTTAGTGATACATATATCAACTAACTAAAAAAGAAATGGAGAAATGAAAAAATGAAAAAAGAAAACACAAACAAAAAACAAACAAACAAGGGAGGAGAAAAAGAAATATTTTACTATATTATATATGAGTACGATAATACAAAAAATGATATTCAATATATTACTAGTAAAAAAACATTGATTGAGAGTATTAATTGCGTAAATGGTTTATTACTTGCTAATGGTGATACACTTAATACAATTAAAGATATACAATCAATAATAAAAAATAGGAATATATCAAAATATATAACACTTGATATTGATAAACTAAAAGTTATTAATAAATATGTTATATACAAACAATTCATAAATGAAAAAATAAACAAAAAATATATATTAAATGAATTAGAAAAACAAACACAAAACAATGATATTATTATTAATAAGTTATACAAAAAAGAAGTATTAAAAATTAAAGTAAAACATAATAAAGTAAATGATAAAACAATTATTAAAAAGTTAGATAAAAAAGAAGCATTTAAAAAGTATATGGAAATAAAAAAGAAAATTGAAAATAATATACTAAAGCAACATGAAAACAAACAATTCTTAAAAGGTGGTATGTTATATGAAAACTAATTTTTACATATTAGTACCAAGACAAAAACATTTTAAAAATAATACTAAAATAGTAAAGTTTAAAAAAGACAAAACAACATATAAAAAAATAGTTTATAGATACAAAATAACATTTAAAAATAACATTTTTATTATTAAAGATATTACCAGTTTAAAAGAGTTAGAACCTATAAAGCAATATATTACAAAATTAGAATTATATAGTAAAACAACATACTATAAAAAAGGTTATAAAAAGACACTACTAAACGCAAGATAAAAAACTTGCGTTAGTGGTATGTTATAATTATTATAGTTAAAAAGAGAGGTTAAAAGATTATGAAAAAAGAAGTCAATCTATTATATCAATTATTTATGTTTGATTTGATAATAACTAGTATTATTAATAATAACATTTATCTAGTGATATTATTCTTTATAACATTATTTTATTATATCAACACAAAATAAAAACTTGCGTTAGTGCTATGATATAATATAGTTAAGTAAAAAAGAAGTAGTAAACACTACTTTTTTTTAATACCAGTTTTTAAAACTTGCGTTAGTGCTATGATATAATTATTACAAGTTAAAAAATAATATATTATATAGAGGTCAAAAAAGTAAACTTGCGTTAGGTGAGTGATATAATATACTTAAGAAAAAAGAAGAGAGGTTATAATATGAAAAAAGAAAAAAAGTATATTTTGAACGTGGGCTTAAATGATAAGGACACTAAACAACAAAAAATTGACAGCATAGAGGCTTATAAAGTGGTAGAGAACTTATTACTTAATAATGGTATAAGTGGTTATACAATTTATCAAGGTCTAGGACTTTATAAACACGATACAGGCGAAATAACAAGAGAAAATACACTAATTATAGAATTAATGTTTGTAAATGATACACTAGTCAATAAGATTATAGACTTATTAAAACAAGTATTAAATCAAGAGAGCATTTTAAAACAAGTACAAGAGATAACTATTAGTTTTGAATAGTGGGTAATAAAAAAGAGAGGTAGATAAAAATGAAATATGAGGAAATAAAAGAAGTTATTAGAAGTTTATCATATAGTCAAGGCTTTTATGGTAGACTATTAGGACAAATAGAAGATATAGAGGGTCAAAAATATGGCTATACACAAGAAAATTTTGAAGAATTAAAAAACTATTTAGAGGGTCAAAATTTTAAAGACACGCTTGATTTGATTATGTGGTTAGAAAGTTAAAGAGGTATAAAAATAAATAGAGAACATTTAAAAAATTATATGTGGGTTATAAAAACAAGTGGTCTAGAAAAAAGAAAAGAGGTATAAGAATTATGGACTATGAATTTAAGACAACATTTTGGAGTGATTTTTCAATCGCTGATAAGTTTGGTATAAGTGCTATTAAAGACACTTATAAGAGGGCATTTAAAGAGTGGAAAAGTGATTATATTTACTTAACGGAACTTGTATTAGTGCTTAATTGGAAATTGTGGGAACACTATGAAAATGGCAACGAGGGTGTTGCTAGAGTGTACAATGATTTGTGGGAACAAGCACAAAATTATGGGTACAATCATTTAAAAGGTGAAGAGTTATCTTATTTTATAAGAACATTAGATTAAAGAGGTATAGAGAGGAGATTAAAACTTGCGTTAGACAAGTGGTATAATAAAAACATAGAAAAGGAAAGAGGTAAAGAGATATGAGAAAAATAGTTAAAGAGGGAACATTAGTTAAAGTTAAAAGTAGAGAGGAATTAGAACAATTATTAGACGAGGGGCATAGAATAAATGGCTTATATTTTGACGACGATATGTTTAATTATTGTGGTCAAGAATTAAAAGTAGTAGAGAGTACATATGCAAGTTATGGCAATTCAATACAACTAGAGGGTAATAGTTGGTTTTGGAATATAGATTGTTTTGAAGAGATAGGAGAAGAAAATATGAGAGATTTAGATAGAATATGTGCTGATTGTGGTCAAGAACTAGAAGAGGGAGAAGAACTTATATACATAGAAGAGTATGATAAGTATGTATGTCAAGAGTGTTTTGAGGAACACTATATAGAGTGCGAAGATTGTGGTAGACTAGTACACGAGGACGATATTCATAATGTAGAGGGTGGTAATAGATACGTTTGTGATAGTTGTTTTGAAGAATACTACTATTGTGGAGATTGTGGGGAATATTATTATAGAGATAATATGTACTATGACGAAGATACGGACGAATATTATTGTGAAGATTGTTGGAATAGTAGACCTACAAATAGAGTTATGGGTTATAGTGAAGAACATAGCGACCCTAATTTTATAGAGAGAAGAGTAGAGGGAGAAGAAGAGGGTATTAGATTATATGGTACTGAAACCGAGGTAGAAAACTATGATAATGATTATAGTATGATAGACGTGCTATATGAAAAACTACCAGTTAGACTTGCTAGAGATGGTAGTTTAAATGAACCTAATTCATATGAGATTATTACGGACCCTTGTAGTATGAAATATCATAAACAACAATTAGAGGTTGTTAAGGACGTTTATCAAGAAATGATTGATAAAGGTTATAGAAGTGATAAGACAACTACTTGTGGTCTACACGTACACGCAACTAGACCTTATCAAGCAGAGATTGATAGATTGTCTAGAGAAATGTGGTCTTATTCTAGTGAAAGTGAAGAGTTTAAGGAATTACAAAAACAAAAAGAAGAACTAGAGGACAAACAAGAAGAGATTATCAATAGAATTATACTAGTAATGGAGAGTTTTAAAGAAGAACTTATTAACTTTAGTAGAAGAAAAGATACATATTGGTGTCAATGGTTAAGTGATGTAGTATCTTGTGATAATGGTAAAATTACAAGTATTGACTTCATTAAAAAGGTAAAAGGAGAAAGTTATGGACACCATAGAGCATTGAACCTAGAAAACCATAATACAATCGAGTTTAGAATATTTAAAGGTACATTGAACTATGAAACATATTATGCAACTCTAGAATTAGTAGATAACATTATGAATATATGTAGTGATTTAAAAGTACCAGTAGAAAAGATTACGTGGGATAAATTAACTAGAGGAGAGTTTGTTAGCAAGTATGTACAAGAACGTGGTATTGTATGCAATCATAGAGTGGTAGACACTAGTGAAATTGATAGAATATGGGAAATTGTAAAGAATAAGAAAAAAGGTAAAGTGGCTAAAAAAGTATATAACTTATTAACTAAATATTACAATGAATATATAGATAGATTTAATGAGGTTAAAGATACTGAACAATGGGCTTTAATATGTGATATAACTGGAAGATTAAGAGAACATTCTAATAATATGGAGAGGGTACTAGAATACAAGAATAACAATGAATATTCTAGTATGTTTAGTAAAGTACAAGAAATGATTGATTATTATATGTATTTTGATACTGATACATTAAAAGCAATTAGAACAAGCATTAGAGAACTTCTAAATGAAGTTAGATAAGAGGAGGAGTGATTAGATATGTGTATAATTGTTGCAAAAGATAAAAAGAGTAAATTACCTAGTATGGACACACTAGAAACGTGCTTTAATCATAATAGTGATGGGGCTGGTTTAATGTATGTAGATAAAGGACAAGTGGTAATTGATAAAGGGTTTATGACCTTTAAAGAGTTAAAGAAAAAGTTAGAAGTACTTTATAAGAAGTTTGATAACTTCAAAAATAAAGCATTAGTATTACATTTTAGAATAGGTACAAGTGGTACAAACACAAAAGAAAACACGCATCCATATTGTATAAGTAGTGATTATAGAGATTTACATAAGACAAAAATATTTTGTGATTTAGGTATGGCACACAATGGTATTATAAATCAATATACACCTGTTAAGAATAAACATAATACAAATGATACACAAGAGTTTATTATGAAATATTTAACACCTATATATAATCATTATAGAGATTTTTATAAAAATGAATATATACTAGACGGACTAAGTGATATTACAAATAGTAGATTGGTGTTCCTAGACACAAAAGAAAACTTATATTATGTGGGTGATTTTGTAGAGGAAAAAGGAGTTAAATATTCTAATACAAGTTATCAACCTTATACATTTAAAACTTATACTTATAAAGGTAGTGAAGAAGATAGTAATTATTGGAATAGTTGGTGGAACAAAAAGACTAAAGAATATCTTAATGAGGGTTATACATATCTAGACCCTCAAGAAGTAGTTGGTAAAGATAAATTAATAAGCAAAAAATTATCACTACTAGACCCTAGTTGGTACATTTCAAATGATTATGGTTGGGAAGAAGTAGGAGATAGACTACTATATATAGACGAAGATAATTTTGATTTATATGAAGAATTAGATAGTGGTGAAATGTTAAAAATAGGAGAAAATACATTTGTCTATGATAAAGACTATAATGATATTTATTAGAAAAGAGGTGAAGAATAATGTTAAATCAAGTAGTATTAGTGGGTAGATTAACAAGAGACCCTGTTGGAGAACCAAATAGACCTTGTAGAGAAATTAATTTAGCAATTCCTAGAAGTTATAAAAATAGTGAGGGAGAATATGAAACTGATTTTATAGATTGTGAATTATGGAATAATTCAATCAGTGAAAGTTGTAGTGAATATTGTAAAAAAGGTGATATTGTAGGAGTTAAAGGTAGATTAGAAAATAGAGATAATAAGTTAGTGGTTATGTGTGAAAAACTAACATTCTTATCAAGTAATCATAATAATTAGAAAAGAGGTATAGAAAATGAAAGTGAGAGTTATAGATTGGGGTAAAATTTATACAACATATGATAAGTGGTTAACAAATAATGATTGTGGTCAATATTTAGATAATTATAGACAAGAGGAAAGTATTATTGACCATTTTAGTTATGGATTTAAATACTACCCTTTAGATAAAAATAATAAAGAGATTGATATGCGAAATATAACCTATGAGGTATTAAAAGAAAATGTTCATGGAGAACACGATAATACAATATTATTATTAATACAAGAACCTATATCAAATAAAGTATATCTAATAAATAAAAATGGAACAGAGGAAGTTAGGAGTTGATAAAAAATGAGAGAATTAAAAGAATTAGTAGAAGATTTTATAGACTACACTAGAACGTGGTCTATAAGTGAAACTGAATGGTATTATAACATTGATTGTGTTAGAAAAAATGCTTATGGAGAAAAATACATAACAAATGAAGAGTTTGAAAGAGCCATAAGAGAAGAATTATTATATGAATTTATATATAATATAAGTGGTATTAAAAGACAAATGGAAAATGATTTTGAAATTGGTTATGATAGTGAACATTTTGATAAAGCCAGTAAAGATATGGAAAAGAAAATACAAAAATTATTTAAAGATTTTAAATTAGAGAGGTGGTAAAAATGAGAGAATATATAGAAGATAGAGTAGAAACATATATACAAGACAAAATTGATTATATTAAAAGAGAAAATGATACATGTGGATTTGATAAAGGTAGATTTAAAGATTTACTAACATTGGAAACATTAAGTGATAAAGAAAAAGAAGATATTGTGAATAATATTTTAGATGATGACGGTTTAGAACAAGCAATTGATGAAGTAATAAATTATTACTTATATCATAGATAGAGGAGAGTGAGATAGTGATAGGAATAAGTGTAGAAGATTTTGAAACATTAATAGAGGTAGAACATTTATTACATAGTGAACTTGAAAAAAGTGATTACGAATTAGAAGATATTCGTTGGAAAACGTGGAATAAATATTGGAATTTAATGGAACAAATTTGTCAATGGAGAGATAAATTTATCAATGATACAAAAGAAAGAGGTGAAGAATAATGATTAAAATTAAAACAAAAGTAGAAGAAACTAGTGATTATGAAACAGACGTAATAATGCAATATGAAGTACGAGGTGGAGAATTAGGAGAATATATTGCTATATTAGATAAAGTTAAAGAAGAATTATTAGAAAACTCTAATATGAGTGAAGATATGTTAAAAGAAATATTATTTGGAAAGGAAGATTAAAATGGAAAATATATTTATGCAGATATTAGATTTGTGTCAAGAACTAGATAAAGAACATTTAATACAATTAGTGGGTTGTATTAAAACAATAATTGAAGAAAGTGAGGAAGATTAGAAATGTATTTTTGTGCTTTTTGTGGAACGAAAATAAAAGATAAAGAAGTAAAAACGTGTCCTTCATGTGGTTGTGGTGAAATAGTAGATTATAATACTTATTATGATGAAACACCATTTGAAGAGTATGAAGAAGAAAGTGAGGAAGAAGATTATGAATAATAAAGAAAAAGAAGTATTAAACAATCAAGGTATTTGTCCAGTATGTGGTGAAATGATTGATAATTATGAAAGTATAGAATTTGAAGGAGATATGGCTTATTTTCCGTGGCATTGTGATAAATGTGGTACGGACGGACAAGAGTGGTACAATCTAGAATTTAGTGGACACAATTATTATGATAAAGAGGGAAATGAAATTATATTAGAAAGATAAGAGGTGTGAAATGAATTATTTTGATTATTTAAGTTTAACAAAACAAGAAGATACTAGAGATACTTTTGAAAAATATCTAGTGGCTGTGTTAGACTATACTGAAGAACAAGCAAAAAATGAAAGTAAAATTTTTTATGAGGAGGAAAATGAAAATGAATGTATTAACAGTTAAAGATTTATATAATCAATGTAAAACACAAATTGAAAGAGGTAATGGAGATAAAAAGATTATGATTTCAAATGATGATGAGGGTAATGGTTATCATTATTTATTTTTTGGTATGCAAGAGGGTAAAGATTTTGAATATGATGATGCTTTTATGATGAGTGTCGATGAAAATTATGTACCTATTGAAGATACAATAGTACTAGGTTAGGAGGTAAAGAAATGAGAGATGTAGATTTAATGTATAATAGTATAGAAAAAAATATAGAAGAACTTACTGAATTATGTGTAGAGTATAATATTACAAATGCGTATGATTTAATGGATGTGGTGAGTAATTTTAGTACATTATGTAGATATTTAAAAACACAAAACGAAAGCCCTAATTTAAGAGGTTTAAATAATAATATATTAAATCAGCTAGAAAAAGTTTTTAGTAAAGAGGTGTTATATGATGGAAATATTAAGTAAAGAAGAATATGAGGCACTAGATTATCATATGACTTACGCAAAATTATATGATAGTGGTTTATATTTAATGCAAGAAACTAATAGAGGTGATTATTTTGTAGACGAACAAGAAGATTGTGAATATTCTTTAGAAGAGGGTTTATTAATAATTCTTGATACAATTGTAACACTTGAATATTACCCTAACACAATACAACGCAATTTAAGAGAATTATATAAAAACCGATTTGCAATTATTCTTTAAGAAAGGAGATGTAAAAATGAAGAAACAAAAAATTTTAAATTATATGAAAAAAATTGATGAAAATATTAAAAGTGGTGAATATATTTTATTTGAAACTGCTTTAGTATTATATTTAAGAAGTGATTTTTGTGATGTAGAAAAATTAAAAGACAACGATATAAATGATATTACAAAATATATTAGTGATGTAGATAGTATTTTAAATGGTGATATAATAGATATGGTAGAAGAAAAGTTAGGAGATGTGATATAATGGAAAAGTGGACACCATTGATGATTAGAAGAAACGGAGAACATTTTTATAGTAAAGATTATGAAACAAGTGTGTGGTTTTATACAATAAAAACAACGGAAGAATTTGCTGAATATGATAAAAAGAGAAAAACATTATATATGAGAACTGATTTCCCTAAGAACAGGAAAAACCAGTTAAGAAGAGAAATACAAAAATGTGGTCGATATGAGATTGAAGATATTAGTGAATATCTAAATATGGTAGGAGGTATTTAAAATGAAAGAAAAAAATATTAAAAAATTAAAAGAATATATTGAAAGTATCGAGCAATTAGGTGCTGATAGTAGATATTCTTTAGATTTTGAATGTTATGGTGCGTTAGATATGCAATTATATAGTATTGAATATTGGGCTAAAAAAGCACGTAAAATAGTACAAAAAGTGCAAGAGGTGGGAGAAGATGAGAAAACGAGTTAATTATGGTAAATTAGTAGGTACTTTTGATGAGGAAGAAATGGAAAAAGGAATACACGACATTAAAATTGAAGAGATGCAAGAAAAGTATCCTAAACTTCAATTCATCAATTGGGTGGAAACAAAGAAAAATGGTAAACGTGCTATGAAAATTTATATATGTGAATTAAAAGATTTGCGTATGAGGATGTTTTAAATGAGGTGATAAAATGGCTAGGATATCTAAGTTATTAGATGATTTAAGTATTGTTTTAGAAGGTTTTGAACACGATTTATTTGATACAAATACTGGTAAGGTATATTATAATGGTGTTGAATTTACAAAAAGTGATTGGAGAAATCTACAAAATGCGGTAAAACAAGTTAAAAAAACTTATGAACGAAGTAATGAATATAGTAAGAAGTTTTTTAAAAATAATAAAGAGTACAATAGATTAAATCGTATGATACATTATTATAAAACTAAACCAGTAAAAAAAGAAAGAGATTTTGTAAGACTTGAAAAACTTCAAAAGAAAATGGAAAAATATTTAGATAAACGAGACGAGGAACAAAAAATTAATGCTAAACTAAAATTATTAGAAAAACAAACACAACGAGAAAAAAGAAAATTAGCTCAAAAAGAAAGGAGTATAGAGGATGAGTTTAATTGATGATATTATTGATTTAACTGAAGGCGATTTAGATAAATTAGATGAAGTACTTGGAGGTGAAGAAAATGAAGATACCTCAAATAAATGATGAAATATCAAAAATATTAAAAGAAATAAGAGCACTGGAAGATGTGCTTTTTAATGTGGATATTAAATTTGCTGAAAAATTAAAGAAAGAAAAACAAAAAATGTGGAATAAAATAAATTTTTTAAAAGGCTTGAAAAAAGCGTGTCTTAATATTAAGTAGTTTTTAAGCGTTTTAAGACACTTTTAGTTAAAGTGGTATAAGTTATCAGTTAAACTATAAACGTGTCTCTACGTGGCTAAAAACTATCAAAAATGAGATATTTAGAACTACCTATTATACAATGATTTAAATTACAACGATGAACAACGATAAAAAGTGGTATCGTTTACTACATCGTTTACCTGTTTTGACTAGGTGGAAACAGGGAAAAGTGAAAATTGACAACGATAACAACCGAAAAATGACTAAACATTATGTGTGTGCATATGTATGTGTGTGTACATATATTATTATAAAAAATTGGTTGTAATGGTTGTAAAAATGAACTAAAGCTAGATAGAAAGGGATGAAAACTGGTAAACGATAAGGTAAACGATGAATAATAAACATTATGTTGATTAAGTGGTAATAAACCTAGATAAATACTGGGTTTAAGTGGTATCAAAAAATTACAACGATGTGACAACGTACATTTGTTCCTGTTGCACGAGTTAAAAATATGTGATATACTAAAATCACTTCCACAATAGACGAAAGGAGAATTGGAAATGGATGGTCAAGTACCTGAATATTATCAATATTTAACGTGGTATGATTTAGATACACCATTAGGATTATATGGATTTATTGAGGAAATGAAACAGGATAATGTAGATTTGGATAAATATGAAGAAATTAAAGTTTATTATGAAATATTATTAAAAAATGCTTTTAGAGATGAACCTAATATGGTTACAACTGATTATGTTATTTGGAAATTGAAAAATGCACTTATAAGATATGGGTTTGCCCATACAACAAAGAAAGTAAAAAATAAGATATATTATTATTGGAATGAGAGAGGAGAATGAAAGTGGAATATTTATTTTTTGGATGTGGAATTATTTATTTTATTATAGCGGCTATTTGTATAATTGCTGTACCTATAATACAGTTTTTATTAACAATTATTTTGTCAGTGTATTGGTCTATTAAGGAAGTTAAAGAAATTAAAAAAGATTAAAAGTGGTTGAAGTTAAATGAGGGTTTTGGTAAAATTAAATTACAATGGAGAGTGAAAAAATGGAGTACAATATAAATGACTTAACAAAAGATGAGCTTTTACATAGAGATTTTATACCACAAATATTCGAGAACTATACTGATGAGGATGAAAGAAACCAAATACTAAATGAGGTATATAAAGTAGCAAAGAAAAATGCTGTACTAACTAAAGTAAAAAAGAATGTACAACATTGTGAGTCTGAATATAAAATAGAACATAAAGATAGTGATATTTATAATATCTTAGTTCTAGGTATAAATGGAAAGCCAGAACCAACAATAGATAACTATTATAATGTTATGACAACTGATGATTTTATTAAAGAACATATTAAATTCAATTTATTAAGTAACAAGTTTGAATACTGGAATAAAAATAGATGTAGAGAGTGGCGAGATAAGGATGATGCGTGGCTACTATCTTACATTGAAAAAGAATATGATTTTTATAACTTACAAAAATATGAATTAGCAAAAAACAAAACCGAAGATTTATTTGCTTATCATCCTATCAAAGAATTGATAGAAGAAGATAAGTGGGATGGTAAACCTCGAATTGATAAGTTTTTATCAAGCATAATGAAATGTGATGACGATGACTATTCTAGGGAATTATCGAGAATGATTTTCTATGGTGGTATCAATCGTTTATACAATCCTGGTTGTAAGTTTGACTATATGGTCATCCTTATGGGCTCACAAGGGGTTGGTAAATCGACCATCGTGGATTGGTTAAACATTAGAACTGATTTCTACCGTGAAGTTATTTCAATCGATGGTGGTAAAGGAATTGAAAGTATCACTGGTGGTTGGATTTGTGAGTTTGCTGAATTACTTGCTATGATTAGAGCAAAAGAGGTAGAAAGTTTAAAGGGTTATATAACTCGTTTAAACGATACTTATCGACCAGCTTACGGTCGAAACGTGGTCTCTTTAAAAAGACAGTGTATCTTTATCGGAACAACAAATGATTTTCAATTCTTAGTAGATAAAACTGGTAATAGAAGATATTTACCTATTGAAATACATGTTCGTAAAGGAGAACTTTTCAGACATGAGAAAGAGGTTAAAGAATATATTCTACAATGTTGGAGAGAGGCACTATATTTAATGAATAGTGGTAAAACATATTTAGTTATTCCTAGTAAATATAATGATATAATTGAAGAACATCAAAGCATGGCTACTGATGATGACCCTAAAGTTGGTGTTATTACTGATTATTTAAATAACAAAGTGGTCGGAGATAAAATATGTGGTCAAGAATTGTTTGTTAATTGTTGTAATGGTTTAAAGAAGAATTATTCTTCTAGAGATGGAAGAGAAATAAGTATTATAATGCGTAGATTTCCTGAATGGAAGAGGTGCAATAATCCAGTAGATTTTGAAGGATTTGGTAGACAAAAGTACTGGGAGAAAATCAACATGGAGGACATCGAAGAATTTGAAGATAAAATTAATCTTGAATAAAGAAAGGATGTGAAACTATGAATAAGTTGGAGTTTATTAAGAAAACATATTTGAGCAATCATTTAAAAGTTTTTCCTGTTGTAGAGAACGGAAAACTACCTTTAATAGAGGGTTGGCAAAATGATTGCTCTGATGATTTCTTTCAAGTGGTATATTGGTTGGAAAATGCCAAGAACTGCAATATTGGATTACCTGCAAACGAGAACAATTTGTTTATTATAGACATTGATATGCACGATGTCAATGGTAAAGAGAGTTTTGAAAGATTGTGTGGTGATTTAGGAATTAAAGAAATAGATACTTTAACACAAACAACACCAAGTGGTGGTATGCACTATATATTTAAAAGTGATGATGAATTAAAAGAAGTTACAAATAGTGCGAATTGTTTTAAAGATTATCGTGGTATAGATATTAGAACTAAAGGTTATATTTTAGTTGAACCTAGTACTATAAATGGTGTACCTTATAAACTTGATATGAGGGAAATAAAAGATATACCACCTGAATTAAAAAAATTCATCATAGAAAATGATGAAGAGGTAGAATTAAAACATAAAGAATATGAGAAACCAAAAGAGGTTGAAAAAGGTGGAAGAGATAATGCTTTGTTTGATTATATAAATAATTTATATTACAAAACAAGATTAGATAAAGAGGATATTGAATTATTAGCATATAATTTTAATAGAAACATATGCAATCCACCTTTAACTGATAACGTGGTGGCTTATAAACTAAAGAAGTTATTTAGAAAACCAAGATATAAAATTATAATAATTGGTTTAAATGAAGGAGAGGATGAAGAGTGAATAAATTAGATAAAGATAGAAATGTAACTCAAGAGTATTTAGATTATGTTTCTAGCTTAGATAGAAAAGATTTAGAAACATTTTATATAGGTGCTGACTTATTAGTTAATAGATTAAATAATAACATAAATGAATTAGAAAAAGAACTAGAAGATATGGCAACACTTAAAACTGATAAATATGGTAATACAAGAAAAATAACTCATGTTGATATAAATTGGTTATTAACAAAAATCAAAGAACTCAAAGGAGTTGATAAAGAATGAAAATATTGCGAAACAAAACATATCAAGAATTATTAGATTATAAAAGTAAATATTTAGATTTGCTTTGGAAACCTTTTCAAGGGGTATTTGAAAAAGTAACTGATGATGACTTATTAAGAGAAAATGGTTTATTAAATGCTGAAAATGAAAGACTAAATAATATAATAAATAAAGTAATAGAATATATAGAAGAAAATAAAACATCTTTTGAAGATAATTTATATTGTTTTGATAATATGTTAGAAGATGTAACACCTTTATTAAACATACTTAAAGAAGTTGATAAAAGTGAGTGATAATAGAATAAATACTGTAATATTCTTATTAGAAAGAATTGAAAAAGTATTAAATGAAATGTTAGATAAAATAAATAAGGAGGAGAAATAGAGATGAATTATGATTGGAATAAACCATTATTACCAGGAACAGTAATTTGTTCTAAGTATAATAATTTTAACGGAGAGGAAACTGTAGGTGTGTTCATGGTACTGTATGATGAACAAACTGACAGTTCTATTATAGAAGAAAAAAACGTACTAGCTTTAAAACTTAGTACGAAAGGAACTTTACTATCAAATTATAGTGTACAAATAGATAGAAGATTAAATAACTTTTTAAATGACGATTGTATCGCTTGTTGTAGTAAAATTCATATATTACATAAACAAAAACAAATATATAAAGTGATTGGACAATTACATCCAGCCACTTATCATAAAGTATTTAAGATTTATAATAAATTCAACAATGAAGTAATGTCTCAATTAATAAATAATATTTAGTGGTAACAAAAAAGAGGACCGAAGTCCTCCCCAAAGAAAAGAAATGTGAGACATGTGTTATGAATAGTAATTATTCTAACACACATCAATTATAATATAAAATCAAAAATAAGTCAAATTGGAGGTAAAAATGGCATATACAATTCATAGAAAAACTAATTTACCTCTAATTGAAACCATAAGATTAAAATTTGAAGAGATGTTTATCTTTGGTGAATTAGAGGAAAATTGCAAGAGGTTTGGTGTTTCAGAAGATTTACTAAGACATTTAATTTATTCTGATGTTAAAAAAGATATGAAACAATTAAATTTCGACACAATAATTAGACTTAGCAATATGTTTGAAATACCTTATGAGGAATTTATTGATTACAATGCTTATGTTTCTCATGATAAAAGAAAATCTCGTGAAGAAATAGAGGAGGAAGAAAAAATGTTAAAACAATACCAAGTAGGAAAGAAATGGGAAGAACGTGTAATGGATTATTATAACGATAGAAACTATTTCGTTTATAAAATCCCAACAATGAATAGTGGTACAGTTTTTGACATAATTGCTGTTAAAAAAGGAGCAGCATTGATGATTGAATGTAAGCATATAGATAGTGAAAAACTATATTATGCTGGTTCAGGAATATTAAAAAAGAGGGATGAATTAAATCATTTTGTTAATCGAACAGGAAATAATGTTTATATTTATGTGGAAAGTGAAAAAACGGGCACATGGTGGACCACTTGGGTCAAAGCACAGCCTATATTTGAGGAAAAAGGATACATAGATATAAGTGATTGTTTTCCTTGCGATTTAGATAATAAGAAAGAGGATTAATATGGACATAAGAAATGTATTGAGAGACTTTAAAGATTATGAAGTAACTTATAATTATATTAGTAAAGTACTTAGAGTTAATAAACCAATAGAAGTAAAAATGTTTGTAGCTTTAAGGACAATGTTAAGAGATGTTAGAGAGGAAATAAAAGATATAATAGTAGAGGTTTAAAATATGAAAAATAGAATGAAGATAGTTGTAGTAATAGCAATATTACTACTTGTGGGGTATGTGGTTAGTGAACACTTTAATAAAAAAGGAAGTAATCAAGAAAAAGTAACAATTGTTGAAGAAGAGGTTAAAGAAATTGAAGAGCAACCTAAAGAAGAAACTGTGAGAATTGAAACAAAAGCTAGTAAAAAAACTAGCCCTAGTACTAAGAAAACCGTTAAAAAGAAAAAAGTGGTTAAGAAAAAGAAAACAACCACTACAAAAAAGGTTTCTTATAATAAAGATAGTTTAAAATCATATGCTCATGATTTAGTTATAAGTTATGGTTGGACTGAATATGATTTTGAATGTTTAGTTAAGTTATGGAATAGAGAAAGTGGTTGGAACCCTAATGCTGTTAATAAAAAAAGTGGTGCATGTGGTATTCCTCAATCACTTCCTTGTAAAAAAATGGCTAGTGAGGGTTCTGATTATAAGACCAATGGTAAAACACAAATAAGATGGGGTCTAAAATACATTAAATCACGTTATAAAACACCAGCTAAGGCTTGGGAACATAGTCAAAGAAAAGGATGGTATTAATGTTAGGTATAGGATTTATTATAGGAATGTTTTGTGGTATAGCAATAATGGTTATGTTGATAATTTCAAGTAATAGTGATAATGACAAATAAGTGGACTAACACTAGTTATGAAAAACATCGTGAAAAAAGACTAAAATATGGTAAACAATATTATGAGGATAACAAAGAAGAAAGATTGGAATATCAAAGTAATTATTATTTAGATAACAAAGATAAAAGAAGAGAATATCAAAGAGAATATGATAGAAAAAAGAGAAAAGAAAAAAAGGAAAAGAAAATTAATTTTATTAATACCTTAAAGGAGATGTTGAGAAATGAGTAAGTATACTGAACTTACATTATGTAATAAAAAGAAATGGGATTTAATAAGAATTATTAAAGAACAAGATGATATCATAGATAAAATAGAAGAAGTGGTACAGGAATTATATTTAAAAGAAAAAATTTCTTATCAAAGTAGAATTATTTTATTAGATACTATAGGAAGGATTAAGAAAAATGGCAAAAATAAAATGTAAACATTGTGGTGATATTTTAACAGGAGATAAGAAAGGAACATATATATCATGTTCTTGTGGTAAATGTGCAATTGATGAGACACCTTATTATTATAGACTTATAGGTGACTTTGAAGATTATGATATTATTGAACCTCAAGAGGAAGATAAAGAAGAAACTGAAGAAGAAGAAGTGGATGATACTGATATTTATGTAAAAGTTTTCAACTATTTTGGTTATGAAAATCAAAGAAGAAAATTAGTTGAGGAAATACATGAATTAAATGATGAAATATTTCTTTATGAAATTGGATATGGAGATATAGATAAAGTAATCACTGAAACAGCTGATGTTCTTAATATTCTTAAAGGTTTTATGATTGAATATGATATAATAGCTGATGAATTACGAGAAAAAATGAAAATTAAAATGGATAGAACTAATAAAAGAATTGATAATGGTTATTATGGGTCTAGAAAAAGCAATTAAACATCATAAAGAAAAAAGAAAACCATTTAGAGGTGCAAAAGCTGTCTCAAGACAATGTAGAAATCACGGAGGTTGTTCTTATTGTGAAGAAGGTAGATTACATAATTCAGAAAAAAGAAAGGAAAAAGCGAAATATGAAGAATTACAATATAGAAAAGGACAAGATACTTAATTGTTGGATTGTATGGGAAATACATTCTAATTATATGATAGATATATATCATGGAAAATTAAAAAGAGATTGTAAAAAATGGATGGAGGAAAATATAAATGACTAAAGTATGTATATTTGGTGGTAGTGGTTCTTTTGGAACAGCTATGACACAATTATTATTGAGAAAGTTTGACGATTGTGAAGTTATTATTTTTAGTAGAAATGAGAAACTTCAATTTGAACACAAACAAAAGGTAAATAGTGATAGAGTTAAATATATTATAGGTGATATAAGAGATTATGATGCTGTTTACAAAGCACTAGAAGATGTTGATTATACAATTCTTGCTAGTGCTATGAAACATATTGATAAATGTGAAAGTAATCCTGATGAATGTAGAAAAACAAACATTGATGGTTGTATTAATGTTATTAATGCAAGTATAGAAAGAAATGTTAAGAAGTTAGTATTCTTATCTACTGATAAAGCAACTAATCCATCCACAATATATGGTTGTTCAAAATTGTTTGTTGAGATGTATTGTCAATGTGTAGATAATAAGAATACTGAAATTATTAGAACAAGATATGGAAATGTATTTGGTTCAAACGGTTCGGTAGTATGGATATTTGATAAGTTAGCAAAAGAAGGAAAGAAACTAACTGTAACAAATCCTGATATGACCCGTTTCTTTATGTCATTAAATCAAGCAACTGATTTAGTATTAAATGCCATGTTAAATGGTAAACATGGGGATTTATTTGTTTATTATAATAAGTCTTGTACTATTGAAGAACTTGCTAAATTATTTAGCGACCATTATGAAGTAATAGGTAATAGATGTGAAGAAAAAACTGATGAAGCATTGTTAACAATAAATGAATTAAAACATTCAACAATGGGTACAGGAGATAATATTATAAAAGTTAGCAATATCATAACCAATCTATGTGACTTTAATGAACCGTTCACAAGTGATAATGCTGAACGATTAACAAGAGAAGAACTTGAAGAAATGTTAGAAGATTGGAGAAAATATAATGAAATTAGTAGTTCTTAGTTGTGATAGGTATGAACCTTGTTGGAAACCATTTTTCACATTACTTGAAAAATATTATCCTAATCATCCTGAACCAGTTTTAATTACTGAAACAAAAAAATGTCCTTATTGTGAAACAATAAATGTTAATAGTGATATATGGACAGTAAGATTTAGAGAAGGATTAAAACAAATAGATGATAATGAAATATTATTGATGTTAGACGATTTCTTTATTAGACAACCTGTTGACGAAAAAAGAATAACTAATATTAAATTGCAAGATGGTGTAATATGTTATAATTTTGAAATAGATTATAGAAACCCATTAGTGGTTGGAAAAGATTGGGATATTCAAAGAAATAATCAAATATTCTTAAATAGTTGTCAACCAAGTATTTGGAATAAAAAATTATTGATTGAAAGATTACAAGAAAACCAAAATGCTCAAGAATGGGAAGATACATTAATTAATTCACCTTACATTCATTATATTAATAATCATGATTATATTATTGATATAGGATATAGACACCAATTATTAGAAGATGGTGGATTTGGAATATGTAGAGGAAAATTATCAAAAGAATGTTATGAATTTCTAAAGAAAGAAGGTCTAGTAGATGAAATTATCAATCATTACGAGTTATTTTAATGAATTAATCTATATAAAAGAATTAGCAAGATATTTAGAACCACAATTAAATGACCAAGTCGAATGGATTATAGTTGACGACGGTTGTCATGAAAAAGAACTTGATAAATTGAAAGCAAAAGTTATTCACTTGGAAGAAAACAGCGGTTGTGCTGGTATACCAAGAAATCACGGATTAGATATTGCACAAGGTGAATATATAACATTTATTGATTGTGATGATTGTGTACCTGATTATTTTGTTAAAAAGATACTAAACAAAATAGTTGTTAACCCGTTTGATTATTGTTTAATGAGTTGGAAAAGAATGGACGGTACTTTTATAATAGATGTAAAAAATGGTAGACCTGATTGGAATTGTTCCGTTTGGGGAATAGTATATAAACGTGAAAATATAGGAGACACGAGATTTAGTGATAAAAGAATTGCTGAAGATTATGAATTTAATCAAAAATGTTTGAAAGGTAAAGAAGAGAAAATAACAGATATAATGTATTATTATAGAATAAATCCTAACGGATTAACTCAAACATATATAGGAGGTGATGTCTAATGCCAATGGAAACTAATAATGTAATATATTTTAGTATGATAAATTCTATTGGTGGTTGAGTGTTGAGTCATTCTTCTACTATTTAGTTAAAAAATATCAAGATTATGATATAACAATATACTACAAAACAGGAGATATAAAACAAATAAGGAGACTTCAAAAGTTATGTCGAGTAAGAAAATATACTGGAGAAAAAATAAAATGTAAAAGAGCTTTCTTTAACTATACAATAGATATAATTGATAATGTTGAAGCTGAAGATTATTATTCAATAATTCATTGTGATTATGAAAAAGTGTCTTTTTCACCTATTGTACACCCAAAAATAAATCATTATATTGCTGTTAGTAAATTAGCTGCTGACTCTTTTGAAGAAAAAACAGGAATTAAACCTGAAGTAATATATAATCCTGTAGTGTTAGATGAACCTAAAAAGATATTACACCTTATTTCCGCAACTCGTTTAACAAAGGAAAAAGGAAGAGAACGAATGGTCACTTTAGGAAAACTACTTGATAATGCAAGAATACCTTATATTTGGACAGTGTTTACTGATAGTTCTAATTTAATAGATAATCCTAATATAATTTATATGCAACCAAAATTAGATATAAGTAATTATATTGCTGATGCAGATGCTCTCGTTCAGTTATCTGATTGTGAGGCATTTGGATATTCAATTGTTGAGGCTCTTATGCTTGGAACTGAAGTTATTGTAACTGATTTACCTGTACTAAAAGAACTAGGTGTCAAAGATGGTGAAAATGCTTGGATATGTAATTTTGATATGTCAAATGTTGACGTAGAAAAAATATATAATAATCCACTTAAATTTAAATATGAACCGCCAAAAGACACCTGGGGAGAAACTTTAATTAAAGGAAAGAAAGAATATAAACCCGAAAATCCTAATTTAAATATTGTTGAGGCAACTGAGAACTTTACTTATTCTAAATTTAACGAATTAAAAAATCTTCAACGATATAATAAGAATGGAAATAAAGATGGTACATTATATGAAGGAGATATGTTTGAATGTACCGATGAGATAACGAATTATTTATTAAACAATGGTATTAAAAATGGTGCAAATAGAGCATTAATTAGAGTATTATTATATAAAGACGAATAGAGGTGATTAAATGGAGATAATAATAAGTAATATTATTCAAGTTAAAGAACCAACAAAACAAATCAAGGATTATTGTCGTGACAAACTTACGGTTAAAAATCCTGATTTCAGTAAAAAAGTACAAATGGGTTTCTTTGTTGGAAAAACACCAAGATATATAAAATTATATGATGTAGATGAACATAATATATATTTACCAATAGGTTGTTTTAAAGATTTATGGAACATGTATCCTGATAAGTCGTTATACAGTGATTATAGCTCCATAGTTAAACGAACTATTAAAAGTAGTATAAAGTTACGTGACTACCAAGAACCTTGCTTAAATGCTCTAAAAAAGTATGTAAACGGGCTATTTATATTACCGTGTGGTCTTGGTAAAACTGAATGTGCTTTACAAACAGCTTATTACTTACAACAACATACTTTATTTATTACACATACTAAAGATTTAATGAACCAAGCTAAAGATAGATGTGAAGAAAAAATGGAATGTACTACATCAATAATATCTGATGGCGAAGTTGATACAACAGGTGATATAGTATTTGCAACAGTACAAACCTTATTTAAACATCTTGAGGAAATACCTCAAAACGAATTTGGTTTGGTAGTAGTTGATGAATGTCATCATTTAGCAGCAAATGCTGATACAGTTGCTATGTTTAGAACTAGTCTAGATTATTTTGCAGCGAGATATAAGTTAGGTCTTACAGCAACATTACATAGAGCCGATGGTCTTGAACAATGTATTCCTAAATTACTAGGTGAAGTAATTTATGAAATAAAAGAAGATGAACAAGATTATGTAGGTATTTATGAAAATCAAGAAGTTATTAGATTTCCTAAAACACAATTTCAAGTACCAGCAAGAGTAAATCTTATTAATACAAATTATAAGATTTATGATGAAAAGAGTGGTTATTATAAAGATGTGTTTGATAGAAATGGTATGACTATTTCATTTTCAAAGTTAATTACTGATATTGGAAATGATGAAGAAAGAAATCAATTAATTGTAAACTTGTGCAATTCTTTAAATGGTAGTACAATAGTATTATCTGATAGAGTTGAACAACTTAAATATTTAAATCAACATATTAAAAACTCTATCGAGATAGATGGTTCTACTAAAAAAGCAACTAGAGAACAAGCACTTGAAGATATTAAAACAGGTAAATACAAAGTATTACTCGCTAGTTATAAATTAGCAAAGGAAGGTTTGGATTGCAAGATACTAGAAAACGTAGTATTTGCGACACCTGTCAAGGATGAGGCGATAGTAATACAATGTGTTGGTAGAGCTCAAAGACCTTATAAAGGTAAAACAATGGCTAACATATATGATTTAATTGATGATGTTAGTATGTTAGATAGGTTTTTTAAAAAGAGAAGAAGTGTGTATCGTAAAAAAGGATGGTAACACATGGAATTTATGGGAAAAGCCGAAATGGAATTTGGAAAACAGGGGTTTTTGAAATATGAAAATGAGGACATAATAGTTTATTATGTTCCGTATGAACAAAGGGATATACATCATAAAGACATTACATTCATTAAAAATACTGGAAAAATAATTCTTTATGAAGGTACTAACTTTGGTCCTGATGCTTTCAGGATGGATGAAAAATTAATATATCCAATATATTTACAAAGTAAGGAGATTGAAGAACAATATGGAAGAGAATTACAAAGAGAAACAGAAGAAGTATAAAGAACTTTATAAAAATAGAGGAAAAATCATTTGGTATAGTACTGACCCAACAAATCCTCTAGCAAAAGGTAAAACTTATGTTAATCCGAAAGAAATAAAACCTGAAGAAATTGTTGCAACTTTTGAACAACCAAAGGAAGAAAAGGAGAAAGAAAAATGCAAGTAATATTATATGGTTTATTAATAGTAGCTAGTATTGTAATTTTAGTAATGTTATATAATCGTTTATATTATGAAATTAATTTAGCGAGAGCAACTAAGATATTAAATAAAGAACTTAAAAAAGCGACTAAACAACAAGTTAAAGAATTTACTAATGGATTTCAAGAAATATTAAATTCTATTATTGATGAAATGACTAATGGTTATGATGAAATGGCAAAAGCTATGACTGACAAACAAATAAAAGAATAGTGAGGTGATGTAAATATGGAGTTTGAGGACGTATATAATAGAATATGGGTTTCAGACTTCGAGTGAGGTCTTTGCTCATGATTGGTTATTAGTTTGTAAAAACTATGTAACAAAAGAAGAAAAGATATTTCATAATACACCAAGAGAAGAGATATATTCTTTTATACAAAAAGAAAACCCAATATTTGTTGGACACAACTTTAAAGGTTATGACCAATATATATTAAAAGCAATTCTTGCTGGATTTGATGTAGAAGAAGTTAAAAAAGTAAATGATGATATAGTAAATGGTATACCAGGTTGGCAAATAGATTACGGTGAATATATTGAACCGTTTCCAGTTTGGGATACTATTCAAGATATTGTTCCATTTAAATCATTAAAAGAAATTGAAGGTAATTTGGGATTAGACATTACTGAAACAACTATTCCTTTTGATTTACCTACTAAATGGACAAAAGAACAATACGAAGAAGTATTATATTATTGTGAACATGATGTCGATGCAACTATGGTATTATTCGACACAAGGCATGATTATTTTGAGGCTAAATGGATTATATGCCAAATGGGAGATATAGACCCAATACAAGGTTTAGGATTGACTAATTCTAACTTAACAGCTAGATTTCTTAAAGCAAAAAGAGTAGAACATAATGATAAAAATGATTATCATTATCCTGAAAACTTTGAACTAGATAAAATTGATAAACGAGCAAAGAAATATTTTGATGAATTTATCAATGGTGAAAGAGATATTGATGATGAAAAGTTAGAATTAGATATTGATGAAACTAAAGGAAACGTAGGTGCTGGTGGTATTCATTTAGCAATAAACAATTATAATTATGTAAGTGATGATTTTAATACGGAGGATTATTATGAATAACTTAAGTTTATCATTATTTGTAATAATATCTAGTTTAATGATATTAGGTGTTATTTACATTAATGAAAAACTGAGAAAGAAATTGAACATTAAAAAGAAAAGAAGGTGATGAAAATTGAGACATCTATTATTAAATTATGATGTCTCTTCCCTCGCTTTATCCTAGTTTAATATGTGAATACGATTATTCAAGTCGAAATCAACCTGATGCCAATAAATATAAAGAATTAAAAGCACTAAGAATAAAAGCAAAACATGAAGGTGATAAGAAGTTAGCAAACGCTTTAAAATTACCTCTGAATACATACTACGGGTCTTTAGGTGCTGAATTTAATGACTTATTTGACCTAAAACAATGTAGGTCGGTATGTATCAGTGGTCAGTGTGCTTTACTAATACTTATACATGATATTAGAAAAATACCAACTGTTAAATTTGTTGAGTCAAATACTGATGCTGTAATGTTTGAAATTGATGAAGAGTATGTTGACCAAGCAAAAGAAGTATTAGATAATTGGCAAAAAAGATATAGATTAGAATTAGAAGAAGATAAAATATTAAAATTAGTAATGCGTGATATTAATAACTATTGTGAAATAGTTCAAACATCAAAAGGAAAACAAGTAAACTTTAAAGGTGGTTGTTTTGCTGGATGTCCTAATATTAAAATTACTGATGATAATAGAATAATCACGGAATATACACCGAACTTCAAAGCTAATTCATTATCTATTTGTGCTGAGGCAATTCTTAAAAATTTATTATTTGATATTCCAGTTGAAACAACAATTAATAATTGTAATGAACCAATTAGATTTCAAGTAATAAATCATTTAGGGGCTACATATGAAAAGATAGTCTTAGAAGATAAAAACGGTAATCAAACTGAATTACAAAGAAACAACAGGATTTATGCTGGGAAAATACCAACAGGTAAGATATATAAAATTAAACCTGATGGTCGAAAAGATAGTTTGGCTAGTTGTCCTGTTAATCCAATAGTTGATAATGAAAATAAAATAACTATTGATAAAATTAATAAATTATGGTATATTAAATATGCAAAACAAAAAATAAGCGATTTTAAAGGAGAGAAGGAAGTATATATGGAAGAGAAATTGGACAAATTGAAAAAAGACGAGCTTATTGCACTAGTGAAAGAAATGAAAGAAAAGGAAGAAAATATGAACCCAGAAATTGATGTATGTAATTGCAACGCAGAAATTAACGAATTAGGATTAAGAAAAGCACTACTAAATAAAATTAATGCTTTTAGAGGTGAAATTAGAACTAGAAATTTTATCTTAGATAAGGCATTACCTAGTAATTTAGGTGGTGGTGAATATGTTAGTATTGAACAATATTATCAAGCTGTTCAAGATATTGCTATGAAAGTCGGATTAGATTTTAGTTTTGAAATCGTTAATCTTGATAGATTTGATTTAGATGCTTTTAGACCTGCAACAGGTTCACCTCAACATATTGCTACAATCAGTTGTTTATTTACATTAACTGATTTAGACACAGGATATTTTAAAACTTATACTGAAATGTCTCAAGGTAGTGATACAGTTGATAAGGCTGTAAATGGTGCATCAACATTAGCATTTAGAAACTGGTTTGATAAGAACTTCACACCAAGAGTGTTTAATGGAAACGAAGTACATTTCGGTGATGAAGATAATGTAGTATCACTTGATGGTGTAAATATTCCAAACAATAAAGGAACTGGAACACCTAAAGTATTTATTACAAAAGAGAAAAAAGAAGAAATTAAAAAAGAAGTAACAAGCACTGTTACACCTAGTGATAACGAAGAAGATAAAAAAGAATTAACTGAATTAATTTACAAGTATCGTGAATTATCAGGAGAAGAAACAAAAGGTGCTAAAACACTAGATGCTATTATTAAAGGTACTATAACCGATGCTGAAATATTAAGTAAAACATTGAGTTTTAAAAATGCTATTACTAAATTAACAGGTGAAGTTGATGGCTAAAAGTTGGGATTATGGGGATGATAGGAAGAGAATAATTATTTCTCCTCCTAAACAAACCAATAAAATATCAGGACATAGATTATCAACAATCTTAGGTTTAAATAAATATAGTACACCATTTCAAGCATGGTGTGAGATAACTAAATTAGCAAGACCTGAAATTGAAGATAATAAATACCTAAATGCTGGTCGAATATTAGAACCTAAAATAATAGAGTATGTATCAAAACAATTTCCAAATGTAATGAGTATTAAAGATTACTATGGAAAAGTATTTAAACAATATGAATTTAACAACTTCAAAGATGAAAGTAATATCTTTGGTGGTGTTATAGATGCTGTAGCAACAGCTGATGATAAAAAGACTATAATGATGATTTGTGAATGTAAAACATCTTCACATCCTGAACAATGGAGAAATGGAAATGTTCCTGTAGAATATTTATTACAAGGTGCTTTATATTCATATTTAAAAGGTCTTGATAGAGTATTATTTGCTTGTACATTCTTAGATGAAGTTGATTATGGTCGACCTGAAGATGTTCAAGTAAGTGATAAGAATACAATATTAGTTGTTAAGAAATTAAAAGACATGATATTTGAAATTGATGGAGAATATTACAACATAGAAGGATGTATGCAATTAGCAACACAATGGTGGAAAGACTTCGTTGAAAGTGGAATATCACCTGAGTTTGATGAAAAAGCTGATAAAGAATATCTTGATTTAATTAGAGCAACTGATGAAACAAAAGATAATGATTTATTTAGTGTTTGTGAAGAGGCTATAGAATTAGCTTTTAAAATAGATGAATTAAAAGAAACAAGTGGAATTAATGCTTTAGAAAGAAGATTAAAACTACTTGAAACAAGTATTAAAAATGAAATGATTAATTCAGGTGCTACAAGTTGTGGTGCTTATAAATTAACAAGAAAAGTAGCAAGGAAGTTCAACGAAGAACATTTCGCTGAAATACATCCTTTAGAATATGAAATGTTTATTGAAGAAAAAGAAAGTTATACTCTAACAAAGAGTAAAAAGAAAGAAGAGGAATAGGATATGACAATGATTAAAATTAATTTAAAAGGTGGATTTAAAATAGTACAAGAAGGAGAAAGAACATTAGAAATAGTTGATGCCAAGTTTACACCAAGTGGAGCTCCTGATAGATTAGTACTTTCAATGAAAGATGTTGAAGATGGTGCAACATTACAAAACACTTTCAATATGAAAAATGAAACTAGTCTATGGGCTATGGGAATGTTATTAAGTATAGCATTAGGACTTAATGATGGCGATGACTTCAATTCAAATGATGTTGACAAATTAAAAGGTATTAAATTAGTTTGCGAAGTTACACATAGTGAATACAATGGAAGAACTTATGCAAATGTTAAAAAAGTTATTTCTAAAGTTGAAGAAACTTCAAATAATACCGAAGATGTTATTAAAGCCATTGATGAAATGTATGGTAGAAGTGCATTAACTGAAGATGATTTAGATTAAGAAGGAGATAGGAAACTATCTCCTTTTTTTTTTGTTGACATTATAATTTACATATGCTACAATAGTATTGAGAAGGTAGGATATGGACAAGGATTTCTTTGATGAAAGATTGTTATATTATGGGTTGGATGAGTTTTATAGAAAAAGATTAGTTATAAAAAGTGTATTGTTTACAAGACCTTTGAGTGAACAATTCTTATATAGAATGTATGTTTATAGTAGGGCTTTTATATCAGACACTTGGAAGAATAATATTTGGGATTATCTACAAAGTGATATTAGTGAAGTAGAGTTTCTAAATTTATATATGGACTATCAAAATAAAAAGAGTCATATTGATTTATGACTCTTTTATTATTTCAACAAGACTATTACTATCTTCAGCAATATCTTGTAAACCTTGTTTTAATGTATTCATTAAAACATCAGTTATTTTGGTATGTTTTTCAATTTTTATAAGCATATAATCGTCCTCGAGATTATCTTCGACGATACATTTACCGTTGTCGATGCCTAATAATTGTAGGTCTAAAAGGTTATTTGCTGTAATATACATGGCTGAACTAACAGCTGCACATATATCAGGAATAGCATGACCCTCAACTTTAACTTCATCTTTGTTTGTATAAACTTTAATCATTTTATCACCAAATATATTATATCACAACCCATGCCTCTTCGACAAATTTATCTCTTGGGTCAAATGTATCATAGATTATTCCAAATTTTGAGCAGCAAATATGTGAATGTAGTGTTATTAACAAAATGTTATTAACATACATATCCGATGTTTCCCCAACGGTATTTGGTAAATAAAGAACTCGTTTATATCTTGAGTCAAGATAATCAATTATAAATTCTCGATTATCCATCATTGTTCCTTTTATTTGAGCTAAGTCGCTAAGTTCATCATACACATAATCCCAACTCTTTCCTGTAGCACAGGATATTGCCCTCACAGTACAATCATCAGTAAAGTTTTCTACTGGATTTGCATTATAAAACTTAAACATATTACATTTGAGCAATTCGTTGTGCTGTTTGTCTAATCATTTCAACTTCTTCTTGTGATTGAGCATCTTCTCTTAACATACGAGCAAAATCTTCCATGCTTTCAAGCATATATTTTAAACTTCTTTTTGTATCTTCATTTGCACCATATCTTTCGTGACTTTCCATATATCTACCATAATGGTCATACATTTCATCTAAATAATCATGACCTCTATATCTTCCACGAGAGTCTCTACTTCTAGCTCCGTAGTCATCTCTTCCGTAAGAACCACCACGAGAATAATTATTATAACTAGGATAATTTCCATATCTCATGCTTTCACCTTCCTCCTTTTCATACCAGTATTTTTCATTTGCTATATCTTTATGTATATCCATAAGTTCACCAAGATATTCTAAGTTTCCTGTATTAATACCTTCATTTAAAATATCTCTTATTTTTTCTTCAGTAGCACATTTTAAATCTTCATGAATTAATGCTTTCATTAAATCACTCCCTTTCTTTCAATATTTTTAAGATTTCTTCATTTTGTTCTATTATTCTTTCTAGATAATTGCTATCTTGATTTTGTAATTCTTGCATCAAATCGCCATTGTTATAATCTCTAAATAGTATTTCTAAACTTATCATTTGTAAAACAAGTGATAAATTATCAATAATATTGTTATTCATTATGCTAAACGCTCGATACTAATATTAGCGTTCTTAACAATTGGGATTTGAGTAGCTGTAGCTGTTCCATCATAAACAATAGCAGGAACACTCGCAACAGTTAATGTTACACTACCACGAGTGCAAACTCTTATTTTTTTATCTACTGAAACATTAGTATAAACACCAACAGTTACAGGTGTATCCATTTCAGTTCCAGCTAGTTGAACTCCATCAGCGAAAATTGCTAAAGCAACATTACCAGCAGTTGCTGAAGTAACATTTGCATTAAATTCAATCTCATAAATACCACCTGCTACAATATTAAATTGAGCAGCTCCTTCATTATGATTTAACCAACCATTAAAGCAGTTAGCACTTGCAGTTCTCAAATCAGTATCTGCAAAAGTTATTGCACTAGTATTAGAAGTTAAAACAAGTTCTTGTTCTTGTACACTTTGTATCATTTTATCATTCCTTTCTATTTAAAATAAAAGAGAATAGACCTTGCCTATTCTCATAAATTAGCAAGTTCTCAGTTGAGATTACCATAAGGTGTTATGCTATTAAATTATTGTGTTTCCGAAGAAACCGTTTCCATAAAATCCACCATTAAATCCATAAGGATTATAAATAGATTGATAAGGTGAGCTTACTAACCAAGCTGGTGTAGGATAAGGTCTTACAGAATTAATTATTGAACTTTCAATATTTCTATTTGAAATTTCAGTTTGAGCTTCATTTAATTTTTCTCTTAAATCAGCAATTGTGTTTTGATTTAAAGCATCAAGAATACGTTGAGTATTTTCTAAACCTTGAGCTTTTAGCTCACAACAACAGCTGTCCATTTTAGACACATTATTTAAAGCATTTATACTAGCTTGATTTTCAAGTTGAGTAGTTTGAAGTAATATGTCACGTTGAGTGTTTGTATCACCGATTGCTGAAGCAAATTTAGCATCTTGGATAGAATTTTGTAAAGCCATATTTCCAGTTAATAAATCACTTCTTAAATTACAGATATTTGTTGCATTATCAGCAAATCCACCTGAAATTAAGTTAGATTGATTTTGGAAACCATTACAAACAGCTGTACTTAAATTAGCAATATCTCTTTGTGTAAATTCACTTGAGATGTAGTCAGTAGTAGCAACTTGGTTGCCACCTCCCCAACCACCAAATCCGTTACCAAATCCTCCGAACAATAAAGCGATTAAAATTATTGCCCAGATGCCATCGCCATTGAAGAAACCTCCTCCAAATCCACCATTCATATAAGGATATGAATTAGTAGCAAGGTCAACAGTTGGAACTATTCCTTGAGTGTTGTTCATAATTTTTCTCCTTTCTATAATTTATATCAATGTTTCACATGAAACATAGACATCATTGTTTTAATTGATTTATTATATTTTCATCTATACCAAATTGTTTTGCTTTATCAAAAAGCATATTCATTTGTTCAGGTGTATAACCATTTGTTATTTGTTTAAATAACTCTTGGGGATTATTTTGATTTTGTCTTGCTTGTTCTAGAAACTGAAACGCTTGGGGATTTTTCGATTTCAATTGGTTCATCATCATGTTTATCAATTGGTTTGGCATTTTCTTTCATCTCCTTTATCATTTTGTTCATTTCATCTAATTGATACTGTAGACTTTCTATCATTAAATCTTTCTCATCTTTTTGAATAATTTCTTTTAATTCATAAGATTTTATTTCTCCTTTTGTATTTTTAATCCAAACAATGGACATATCTTTACTAAAATAAGGTGTATCACTTATTACCACATCTCTTTCCACGTCCTCAATTGAATTAGCATATTTAATACTATTAGTGTTAGTATTAGGTGCAATTTGAAAATTTTGTGTTAAATTCGTTGGATTTTGAGGAATTGGGGTAGGGGGTAGTTGACTTTTCATTTTCTCAAGTTCTGATATTTGACTATTTATTCGGTCAATACTAGCTTGAGGAGAATAAATATTACTATAAGGATTATTAAACATATAATCATCTACTTTCTATTTGTGTTTCATAAACACAAAAGGAGACAACACAAGTTATTTTACAAATGGTAGTGTTTGTTGTCTCCCTTCATGGTTATAGAATATCATGAAAATAAATGTTAAAAACGTCAACTTTATGTCTAAAAATTAACTAAAAAATATCGAAAAAATTTCATAAAAATGTCACAAAAAAAAAAGATTACATTATTTTTGCAATCTTTCTTCTTATCTTTTTAATTTCTCTATTTATTGTAGATACATCGCATATTTCTTTTTGAGCCATCTGAACCAATGTTAATTCGTCCATTCGGTAATCTATTATTCTTAATTGTCTCGGTGTAAAATGTATTTTTGATTTGATTAAATCTAATTCTTCATTAGTAAATTCAAATCGTAGCATTTATTTTTTTCTTCCTCGATTACCTAAGAAAGCCCCGCATGTTTTACAATGCACTCTACCATGTTTATCTGAAGTAGTTTGTGATTTTCTCACTCTTCTAGTTGTTTTTGTACGAGATGTTCTAATTCTTTGTCTAGCCATTTATTTCACCATCTCCACCTACATAATAATTACTACCACTGTCAGCATCTTGTTCTACTTCACTTGTGTTAGTAGTTGTGGTAATGGTTTCTGTATCACTTACAAAATTTATTGTATAACATAGTAATATAATAAAAGCAAAAAATGTAATCACCCACATTACAAAAAATAGTATTGTATTTGCTTTAATTGTATGTAAAACTTCTAAAGCTCCTGTATTTTGATTTATTCTATACGCATTTTCTTCTATTTTTCGAGCATTTGCTTCAGCTCTTTTTACTACATTTTCTATATCTTTTTCTATATTCATCTTAGTTCTCCTTATGATACACTTTTATGTGTTCTTCCATTTCATCTTTAACCATTGTTCTAAATGTTTCTTTATATGTGTCAAGCATCTTTTTTATGTCTTTAATATCATTTGCTATACTTTTATAATCTTCTTTTAATTCCTTTAATTGATATTCAATTAATTCTTGGTGGTTTTCTTTTGTGTCCTTAATTGCTTTATCTTTTCTTGATAAAACAAAGTTTGAAACTGTTATAACGGTACTTAATATACTTAGTGCAAGTGCAATTGTTAATACTTCCATATTACTTTAGATAAGCACTATAACACCATGCATTACTGTCTGGTGATATTTTACTCCATTTTCCTTTTGTTTTATACACTTTTACTTTAGTACCATTTTTTATAACATCTATATAATTTTTACTTGGAACACCAAGCAAACTTAGTTTTCTTACAGCAAGACCTTCACGGTCAGCTCCTGTTACAACTTTATAATTAGGACACTTTTTAGATAAATAATTTTTATCAACGTAAGTCGTTTTACTTATTAATGCTTTATTTTTCTTTATTTCTAGTACTTCTACTTTGGTACCAATATATAATGTCTTACCTGTCTTTTTATTATTAGACACATATCTAACATTTAAACCTTCATAATCAACATTATCAACATAATAAATATTATCAGGATAATTTACAGAGCCAAATCCTAATATATTACTATCTGTCAATTTACGAGTATTTTCTACTACACCGTTTCCTAAATTACCTTCAATTGTTGTTATTTCATTTCCATCTACTTTATAAACTATAAATGTATGACTAGAAGTATATTGTGGTGAACTAGGTTTTAAAAATCCAATATCACCAGCTTTAGGTTTCATTGTTATTTGATTTTTATTCTTAAACCAATTATAGCCTGTTCCAGCACCCTTATATTTAGGGATAAGTGTTCCAAGAATACCAGCTTCATTGGCACACCAAGAAACAAACATACAGCACCACGGAGCTGGATTTACTCCATACCAAGCACCATACTTAGTATAGTTTCCACTTCCTGCATTTGCAGTTTTACTATCTAAATCCTTGTTTGATTTTTTCTCTTTGTAGCCTACTTGAGATAAGGCTATATTTAAAAACTTATCCCTCATTTAAATTCCTCCTTCTATTTATTTATATAATCACTCTTCTATATCTTCATTATCTTTAGCAATTGTTAAATTATCATATAAACCACCAGCACCATAACTAGCAATCAAACAACTTAACATAGCAACTAGAATATTTGGTTCTAATTCTACTAACCAGCAAATAACACCACTTAGAAGCCCAATAACAAGGTTTTGATAAGGTATGAACTTTTTATCTATCCAACCTATTTTCTTCGTTATTTGACCTAAAATTAGTGTCACAAGGGCTACTATACTTGTAACTGTTAATTCCATAGTATCACCACCTATTCTATCTACATTTAATTATATCATTATTTTTTATTTTAGTCAAAATTCATTTCTTCTCTTTTTATTATGACATTTCACTAGCTTTCTTTATTCGGTTTCTATTTGCAAAATAAGTCCAGTTTGTTGCAGTACACCATTCATTATATAAAGCATCAGGGACAATTATATAACAATTTGAATTTATAGTTAAATTACTTCTATTTTCTAATATAGGTACTTGAGTATGTTCGGTAAAATAAATTTTATTTAAATTATTATCATATAAATATAATATTTTACCAATATTAGTTACCCATGAAGGTATATGTAATGTTTTACCAATATAACTATCATATAAGGTAACAGGTATCATTGGCTCTTCTTCTCCTTCTTCTGGTTCAATAACTATTGCTGTTTCTGGCAAAATTAGATAATCATTAAAACTTTGATACAAATGTAATTCAAAATTAGAACTAACTATTGTCGGACATTTAATACCTTTTGTATAACCTGAAGAAGATAAATAAAATTCACTCATATTATTTGGAAAATATAAATCCGTACGGTGCTCATTATATAAACTACAATTTCTACAACTAGTTGGAACACATATTCTACTAAACGGAGCAGGAGAAGCTGATAACTGAATTATTGTATTAGATAATATTAAACGAATTAAACACATACTATACATATCGGGTATTGACTCAAAACCTTTAGATGCGATGAATTGTTTTAAACTTCTACAATTTTCAAAAGCATTATATTGTAAATTAGCTAATGAATAATTAGGGAATGTCACATATTCTAAAAAATACAAATTGTTAAAGCTAGTATAGAACCTATCTGAATAAAATAAAGAACCTATATGTATATATTTTAAATTTGATGTTACTTTGAAATTAACATATATGAAAGTATCTTCTGAAGGATAAGCCTTAATTTCATATTCACCTATATTACTATATTCATGTTCGATAGTTATAGCACTCTCAGGTGTTATAATTTCTATAGGACTTCCGTCACCCCAATCAACATATATTTCGTGAATTTTATCATCATCAAATTCATATACGGGCTCTGCCTGTACCGTTACATTTACATCATCTTGATATTTTAAACTAACACCCATGATTACACCTTTATTGTCTACATCATATATTTCGCCAATATCTAAACAACCGTTTCTCTCAACATACGCTTTAGCGTCAGCTAAATCCCAATTCCATCCTTGCGAAACTAATTTATCATGAGCTACTGGTGAAGGCATTTCGTTTAAAGCTAAGAAATCGTTTCTTTTATAACTATATAACAAATCACCATTATAATCATAGAAATTAACATCTTGTTCTCTGATTACATTACCTACAGAGTCTAAATTACTAACTAAACTATCTTGTTCTACTAAGCCACCATTTAATGTTCCTGTATCCTGAACAGAACCTATTAAATCTTCTACTACTTCTATCATTCCATCTTAGCTCCTTCAGGATATATCATGAATATCTTCGGTCCAGCTTCATCATGTCCTACAATTGTATGAGGGTCATCATCTGGATTTAATTGTATTTCATACCAATACGCAACTGGGGTATTAATAATATCACCAATTGTTGTATCTTCAGCGGTTAATGGTATTGTTACATAAGTTGACTCTGTTAACACGTCTATGTCTTTTTCAAGAATAATATTATTATAATTACCATTTGTAAATATACCTAATCTAACAACGTCGTTTGTATGAAATGTATAAGGTGTACCATCTTCATAAGTACTAGTAACTTTTATATTACCCACATCACCTCTTGTAATATTTATTTGTTTTGTATTTTGATTTATTCTAAACATTAATATCACCACCTTGTATTTTAATTATATCATTTAAATTATTTTTTAGCAAATTACTAAGCTGTACGCTTCCACATATAAACAGCTAAATATGGAGGCATATTATTATGTGATTGATTTCCACCAACACTGTTTGTAGAGAAAGTATGTGTATGTGCACCAGCAACATTTGTATCATAAGTTGTCTCTGTAACACCAGAACTATATCCTCTTGGTCTAGCATAAGATGAACCACTTGCTACTGAAGATGTATTACCACCTAATATATGACTATGTGCACCTGCACCTGCTGTTGTTCCACTATGTGTATGTGAAGGTATTTCGTTTATAGTTAGTGTAACCGTTTCACTACCACCTGTTATACCCGCTGGATGATTAGAACTAGCAGATAATAAAAATCTATCTTCTATTTGTTCCCATGTTCCACCAAACAATGTACTTGGATTTGTATTATTTATACTCATATATATTGAACCTATAGGATATACTAAATCTAATGTAGGTATAGGAGAACCTTTAATATATCCATCTACTTCAACATTAAATGAATTTTGGTTCCACCAGTAAATAGGAATACCTTTTTTTACATTTCCAGTTGGTGTTATAGTTGTTAATCTATCAGCAGCTTGTAATTGAAAATCAAATTCCTTATTATAAACAAAAGTTTCATTCAATTCTATATTCTGTGAATACGTATTACTATTAATCACAGGTGTTAAATTAATCCAATTTGACCAAGTTGAACTACCTGTTTCTTTATATCTATATTTAACGGTTAATGTATTTGAACTACTTCCAAAACTTCCGTTAAAATAATTACCTGTATAATTCAATCTAACTTTACCATCCGTTGCAGTATTTCTTTTAAATGTTGCACTACATGTTAAAGGTATATAGTTAACAAAGTTTTTTGTTGTTGTAAAAGTTGAAGAATAACCTCTACTGTCAGTAACAACTAAATTATATACGTTGGTATTTGTATTAGGTATGCTATATGTTGTAGCACTAGTTCCTATACTTGTACCATTAATTAATACACTTGAAAGTGTTGATGAATTTTGTGCAGCTCTTGTAATTGTACAACTCGCTGTTGATTTACCATTGACTATTATTGAACTATTTCCTGTTAAAGAAGTAGTAGTTGAATTACTATCCACAACAGATATACTTCCTGTTGGAGCACATCTTTGTTCACTTGCTGTTACTGTAAAAGTCGTTGTTGATGTTCCTAAAGAAGTATTTCCACTATATGTTGTTGCAGTTATTGTACACGTGCCTGTTTTACTATCAGGTATCTTAGCATAGAAAGAACTAGGAACTGTCCAACCATATATTTTATCTGCTGTTTTTGTAACGATTGTACCTGTTAAAGGTGTGTCTGTAGTTCCAGCAAATGAATATGCTAATGTTGTTGTAAATGAATTATCTGATTTATTTATAGTTATATTAGTTGCACTTTCTATATCACAATCTATTGCTACTATTGTACTTGCTCTAGGTATTTTTGTTAATTTTAATGTTGTTGAAACACTTCCTGCACTTGCATGTGGAGATGAACTTGAATATGTAAATGTTAATGTAATAGTTAGACTTCCGTCACTATTATGTGTAAAGTCACTACTACCACTTGCTAGTGTATATTTATTTGCACTACTAACAGGCTTTGAGCTAGTAGCAGTGGCACTACCACTAGCCAAAGTTGTATTACCATTTTTAATAGTACCTGTCATAGAATATCCATAGAAAGTTGTTACAGTTGTTGTACCTTGTATCCAACCTTTATAAGATACATTTGATTTATTTGTAGTTGTATCATAGCTATTTTCAGTTAATTGTAAATATAATTTATATTTACTAGCTTTACTACCACTTGAACAAGCAGCACTATTTGTAATTGTATTATTTGTAACATTTGTTGCCATTAATTATTCCTCCTAAATAAATACTCCTGTACCATCTTCGTAATCTTCAAATCTTGATTTAGTACCAATGTTGAAATATGTACTAACAGACAAATTATTTGTTCTAACAATAGATGTATGTGTTTCTTCATCATATCCAGCAAAAAATACTTCACTATTACTTGAACCAGTTTTATCAACAATTGTAACACCGTTTGTATCATATTTACCTTTTGTAACGCTGTTTGTTTCATCTATAGTTAAACCATTGTCATTAAATGTAAATCCTTTTTCCGTTCTTACTTGTGATACACCATTTACTTGTAAATCATTTATGATTGAAATCGCATAATCAGTATTTGATTGATTTGTTTCTACAGTTTGTTTTAATGTAGCAACTACATCTGCTTTGGCATAATCATCAAGCTGTTCAATAATTGCTGTATAATTATTTTCTATATTTGTTTTATTTTCTGAAACACTGTTTTGTAATTCAGTTAATTGAGCATCTATATCTTCAGTAAATTTATACCAAGTATAATCATCAAAAGTAGTACTTGCTTCTTCATTAGTATCTGTTAAAACACCTACCCAAGCACTTGGTGTATCTCCTTCTCCAGCGTCATCTGTTGCTTCAACAAATGTAGAACCATCTTCAGAATATTTAATATGAACATATGTTGTTTCACCGTCTGTTCCAGCATATTGACTCCATGTATATGAAGTATAACTTGTTGGAGCACTTGATGAATTAGTAGTTGCTAAACCTATATATTTTGATGTTGATGTTGGAGAAGTTGTCATTGGATTTCCTGTTTCATTCTCTGAGTATCTTATATACACATAAGAACTTATACCATCGTCACCTCTGATTTGACCAACATCTACCCAAGCAGAAGCTGTAACACTCCATACATATAAGTCATCACCAACCATATATGAGTCACCTGCACTACCAGTTGGGTGTGCAGCTTGTAATTGTGCTAAAGTATCGTATGAACCTAATATTGTAACACTTGTACCATCTTTTCCATCTTCACCTTTTACACTTAAACCAACATTTATTGCTTTTGTAACAAGGTATGTTTGACCTTCATTTATATATGTAAAATTGATATTAAATGTATTGGTTAAAGATGTGATTGCAGCTGTTGTAGATACACCTACTTTAATTTGTTCGGTTGCAAAACTAATGGTTATTCCTGTTGCTGTATCAGCAGTTGTCACTGTAGGTGTCACTGAAGCACCTTTAAATGTAGCAGTATAAGGAATATTATATGTCGTAGATATATAAGGTAAGTTTTCATCGTTTGTTGGTATAATAATTGAATTACCACTTAATTCAATATTTAAGTAGTTAATAGAATTTTCTAAATCACTTGTTATATCTTTTACTGATATAACTTCCGTTGTAATATCCTCAATACCTAATTGAAGATTTGTTACATTATTTTCTAAAGCTGTTGTTCTTTCTACAGTTGCTGATAAACTTTCTTCGGTTAATGTTAACTGTGTTTTTGCGGCATAAGTACTATTTAAAATACTATCTGTTAAATATGTTATTTCAATCTTATCAGCTATTTCATCATGTAAATAAATTTTATTATAACCTTTATATAAATAAGATTGTAATATTTCATTTAAAGTATTTGTTATTGTAGTATCTTCTATTTCTTCTGTAGTAGGATTTGCTAATACATAATATACTATTGTGTTATGTGTATTTAACCAAGTTTTGAAGTCATTTACATTAGAAGCAGCACTTGATTTGATATATATTCTATCTTTAGTGCCATTTCTAAAAGTAAATTGATTATCGGCTAAATTATTATTTGCAGTAAAGTTATCTGTAATATCAGTATTTACTATATTTTTAAAATTATTTGAATAACCATTTTGTACTAAATATTGACCACTAATTAAAGTATTATTATTTAAAAACAAGTTAGTAGTATCTGCTGCTAAATTCCAACCTGTTTCACTACCATTTAAAACAACTTTCCCTATTTCACAATGTTTATACCATTTACCACTATCAAAATATAAATAATCTCTATAATTACCTATTTCACATAATTCAAAATCTTTCATCAATATTCTATGTGTTAACGTATTATCATTCTCGTCACTTATAGTAACAATTTCATAATTAGTATCTGTAATAGTAAATTTATTTTTAATTGGGAGATTTGAACTTGTAGTTGTGTAATAATTTATGCCATCAAAGAACTCTAAACTATTTATATTTTCAAGTTCTTCTATCAACTCACTATTTGTTATTTCAGTAGTAGTAGGATTTAATAATCCATAATACACAGTAAACTTATTATCATTTATAAACTTTCTAGCAGATTGTACGGCAGTCATACCACTAATTGTAGGAAAATCGTTTTTTGATATATTAAACCTTATTCTATTTTGAGCAGTAGTACCACTTAAACCTGTATTATTAACTACAATCGTCTGCATTAAATTACATTTGGTAACACTAGACAAGTCTGGACTAGATACGTTTGCACCTATATTTAAAATTGGGGTTACAAAAGCAACCAACACTTCATTTTCACCATTATTTCCAAAATCATCATTGGCTACATACTTACCTATCTCTTTATGTAATAACCATTTATCTTTACTATTATATGGTTCATATGGTGTGGCTTGACTACCCTTTTGTATCATTATGCTATCTAATATTGTTTGTTCGCTTATTGTATCGTTAGGGTGTAAATAGAATACACATAAATATTTATCTTCACTTGTTGTATTTATTGTTAAGTTTGTTCCTGTATTGTCTGTTTGTCTATTATATACTGCTACATTACCTGTTGGTAATACTCGTGTTGTTGCAATACTAAATCTTTGAGATACAATTTTGCTTACTGTATAGGTAGTTCCACCAATTATTGGAATGTATAAAGTTTTTGTTCCAGTTGAACTCGCTATTTTTGAGTTTGTGCCATCTATATACATACCATTAAGAATGTTAGCATTATCTTTATCAAATAAGTTTACCCCTTTACCTTTAAATATATAATCTTGATATGTTCCTATTTTGCATAATTCTATTGGGGTAAAGTATGGACTATATGAGGTTGCCTTACTTCCTTTTTCTAGTTGATATTTGATTTCAACATTATATTGTGTATTATTAGTTAATCCACTGTATAATATTCTATATTTAGATGGTTTTGTTGGTAAATTAATTAATACACTTTTGCTATTTGCTGGAATATCAAATGAGTATGCCGTACTATTATCTGAATTGTAAAATCTTAATCTAACAATAAATGATACACTATTTTCTATTGAAAAAGTATATGTTCCTATATCAAAATTATTTGTTTGATATTCACTAGCATTATGATAAGTAGCTGTTGTTGTTCCTGTTGTTGTTAAAACATTATTACTTATTACACTTGTTAGACCACTGTTTGTGCTTGTTTGGTTAGGTAAATCTAATAAGTTCTTACCTAAATTAATTTCATAAGATTTGCCTTTATATTCTTCAAAATCGGTTGCTTGTGAACCTCTTTCTAGTTGTACATTACCATTTATATTTGTAAAATCAATTCTTGAACTATACAAATAAGGAAATATATAGTAAGTATTGCTATCTGTTGTAAATGTTCTTGTATTTACTTGACTAACTCTTGCAATAAAAGTTTTGTTTTTATCATAAGTACCTAACCATAATGTAGGCATTGACGTTAAATTATTATAATCATAAAAAGTGATTGTATAAGTTGTGTTTGGTTCTACTTTTACTAAACCATTAACACCTAAATAATCATCGCTTTGATTTAAGTTAATACTTCCTATTGAACTACAACTTGAATTAAGTGTTTTGCTATTTATATAATTTTTACCTACTATATCAACTTCTTGTAACCCTGTTACATTGTTAATTTGTTGAGGAAATGTTGGATTAGGACTTGCTTGTCCACCTGTATATTTTTCCCAACTTGTGGCACTACTTCCACTTTGTAACATTGGTTTTACAATGAAATTGTTTAATGTAGTTCCGTTTTCTATTCTTATCGCTTGTTGTGTTCCACCAGTTATTGTTGCTCCAACATTTTGTTTATTGATTGCATTTAATGTCATAGACAAAGCACTTGTATTACTACTATTTAATATTCTAAAACTTACTCCACTATTTGCTACTGGGTTATTACCTTGTGCCGTATATGTACCATTTAATTCATTTGGTAAAGCAATACTAAAAGTTGTATTTGCGGTCGCAGTACCATTTAATGTATAACTACCATCTCCATTATTGGTTAGTGTGATACCATTTTTAGTATTTGTTGCTATTGTTGGGGGTAGTAAGTTTTTACCTGTTGTTGTATATTGTGTTGTGTTGCCACTAAATTCCATATCATTTCGTTCTATTACCTCTAAAGACTCATCATAATCGTTTTGAACTTCAAATGTATCTCCTTCAAAATAAGTATGATGTTCTTTTGATGTAATTGTCTCGATATCAACTGGATTTGTAGGTGTAGGTGTTCCGTTTTGTTCTGTATTACCATAAATCTTAAAATCATTTAATTGATAATTACCAGCATCATCAACTTCTATAGGATTACCATCAGTGGTCTTTTTAATAACGACATTTTCTTCATATTCGTCATTTAAATGTTCTACTGTAGCTGTTATACCTTCGGTTGTTTGTTCTAGCTCTGTAATTCTACTTTCACTATCTTCGGTACGTTCAATTAAAGAGTCTATACGTTGATTATCTTTATCTACAATAAATCTTGTCTTTTTAACATCACTTATTATATCTTTTGTATACTCATATTCCGTTTCTTGAGATGTTTGTGCTTCAGCACCAATTACTTCCTCAATATAACCAGCATATTTAATTTTACGATTAAAAGGATAAGTATATAATTCTTCTTCATCTACATTTGTAAGTTTAATTAATTCATTTCCTTCTAACCACGGATGACCTATAGTCTCAATTTCTAAAGGCATATATTTTAAACCAAATAAATTTTCACATCCGTCTAAAGCAATTGCTCTTAGTTCCTCAGTATAAGTTAAATTATTATCAAATATTTTTAAAGAACATTCTGTCTCTTCTGTATAATCTCCGCTTGTTTTATATAGATTTTCACCGTCTACATCTTTCATACCTATTAAAACTTTATTAACGGGTCCAAAATATAAGTCACTTTTCTTTGATGTATAATATTCATCAGTACTTAATTCATCAAAACGGTCAACATTTTCTTCGGATTGTTGTTGAAAATCAATATATACTTTATTATTTTCTGCAACTCTGACCCAAGAATAAGCAAGTTTACCAATATCTTGCATTACTTTTCTACAAGTATCCTCGCTTTCATATTGATTATTTTCAATAACAAAATCATTATTTATAAAATCAACATAAGGTATTCTTGTAAATACTAAAGTTGTACCTGTAGCACTACCGTCTGTACTAACTTCCAAATTAGTTCTTGTAACATTAAAAGAACTATCTATCGTTTTTAAAATTAATGTTTCTGTACTTTCAATATACATTAATGTATCATAAAAATTTAAATCATTTGCTAAAGTAAAATTATAGTATGTTCCATTGTAATAAAAATTATAATTTCCTGATGTTAAACCATCTGTAGGAATAATATAGAAATGACAATATCCATCTGATGATAATTCAACATCTGCTTGTGTACAAACATTATTTACTAGAGCTAAAGATATGGTAGGATATATAATATTATCTTCATAAGTAATATTAAATTTTTTAGTATAATCTGCACTTTCAAATCTAAAATTTCCTGTAGTATCTGTCTCACTAACTTTTGTTATTAAAAAATTACCACAGTCATACCAAGTCGTTTGTTCATTTAAACCATTAACTATACCTATTTGTAAATTGATTTCTTTATCTTCTAAAATAATATCTTCGGAGATATTTTGAAGATTACCGTCTAAAATTCTTTCTACAAATTGTCCAATAAAACCTGTACCAGGAACATAACGATAATCTTCATAGTTCCAATCAACAATTGCATCTTCTTCCGTAAAAACAATATTTGTTCCTACAATTGTTATTCTTGATAATACTGTATACGAATTTTCTTTCAACGCTTGTTTATCAAAATTACTAATTACCATTTTGTCATCTCCTTTTAAATTAATGTCCTATTAATTCAAAACTCTCCATTTTAATCATTCTTTGTCCACCATATGTTATAGGTGTGTATTCAAAATCAGTATGATAATATGTATCAGTTATATAACTATCCGTTGTATCATCATATGCTTGAACCGTTAAATACATACCATGTCCACTAGAGTCACTATGTAAAGCGTTCCAATAAGTCCTAAATTGTTCTGGAGTCATAGGTGGAAATTCAACCCATATTTTACTTCTATCATGTGGTAAAACTTTAGTACTTAATTTACCACTTGCTAAAACTTTAGAGTCACCAACTTGAACTAATTTAGGAGCAAATTTCCATTTCTCCCTTAAGGGAGAGGGATTTGTAAAATTACAATTCCCTATTTTCATATAATATCCATTAAATGCCATATTTTAACCTCCTATATTTTAACATAAGTTGTTCCATATCTATCAGCTTGTCTATTTTGATATTGTCCTTGACCTTCATAAACTTTGTCATTTCCAATATAAACTTGTGTAATTCCAGGTTGTCTATTTGTTTCAATAGCACTCATACCTTGCAAAATAGCATTTGTTAAAGCATTAATCATTTGGTCTTGATTTGCGACAGCTGTTTTATTACCTAAAGAAGTAATATATTCAGCGTTTCCATTTTCATTTGCAAAGAATAAATCACCACTTGTAGGATAACCGCCTTCTGCAAATGCTGGAATTGTTATACCACTCATAGGTGTAAAAGTAACTTTATTCTTACTATCTAACTTAACACTATTCATTGATGTTTGCATGTTTTTTAATAAATCATTTATTGCTTTTTTCCATTTATTTGCAAAACTTCTTATTTTATCAAGCATGTTATTTAATGGACCATCAATATCAGAACTAAATTTAAATGATAATTTAGTATTTGAAATAACATCACTTAATGCTTTGCTTATTCCTTGAATAGATTTTACAGCAATATTTTGATTATTTGAAAGACCATTAGCCAAACCCATAACCATATTTTTACCAAAGCCTTCATAAACGGTACTAGGAGAATGTATACCATTAGCTTCTTTAAAAATATATCCTCCTTGTTCAGCCATTTTTTTATTTGCTTGATAAAATTTATCTAATTCTTTTTTATCTGTAACACCTTTAGTAACTCCTTGTGGTATAGCTATACCTAATTCTTCACTGGCTTTTTCAATACTAGGTTTTACTTTATCAATACTATATAGAAAACCTGTTTTTACTTCACCCTGTACAGAAATCCATCCTTCATTTACACCGTGTTGTAATTCTTTACTAGCATCCATACCTAAAGTTTTAAATATTGCTGTGTATGTAGAACCCATTGTAGAAGAAGTTTTTTTAGCACCAGCTATAAAAGTAAGTAATGTTTTTTTACCACTTTCTGACATATCTACTTTTTCTAAACTTCCGAGGTCTTTTTTAATAGTATCTATTGTACCACTAAATTCTGTAGATGCATCTGCTCCTTGAAGTTTTAAATCAGCATATATAACAGCTAAAGTGTCTTTCATTTTTGTATCAATTTCAGTTATACCTGTTGTAAATCCTTCAACAGCTTCCTTTTTTTGTTGGCTCCATGTTTCTATTTGTTTCTTATATTCTGCTAATCTTGTTTTTTGAGCCTCTGTTAAATAGCCTTGTTTTTCTTCTGTTTCTTCTAGATTTTTAACAAAACCTTCATTTTTCTTGATATAACCATCAAAATATGCCTCAACATCTGTTTTTGCTTGTTCAAGATTTTCCTTAGTTGTATTATAAGTTTTACTTAAATCTTTAAAGTATTGTTCTAATTCTTTAGGTGTCATAGCTGAATAATCTATATCTTTAACGGTATTATTAAATTTATCCATAACTCCTGTAGTATTTACTGTAGTTTCTGCAACTAATCCAAATTCTACATCTAATTTATGATATTCCTGAGCCGCCCATTCAGCAGTTTTACCGTTCTTATAATGTTGTATGTCAATTTCTTTAGCTCGTTTTACATATTCTAACGAATAACCTTCTTCGACTCTCTGTGCTTCTAAATAATCAGAAATTCTTTGAGCTGTTGTTTCTTTAGAAGCTCCTTCCATCTTACTATAAGAATTAATTATTTCTTGTCCATAAGTTTTAGAAGCAGTCGCTGAATTTTTAATAGACTCAATATATTCATCATAATATGTTTTTAATTGGTCTAATTGCGAATTTGATATGGCTTCTTTTTGAGTATTTAAAGCATTTTTAAAATCATCTATTTGTGTCTTTGCACCATCAACAGATGATTGTGACTCTTCATATTTCTTTTTCAATTCATCAAGACCACTGATATAGTTATTTGTATTAGTTAATAAACCTTCTATATCTCCTGTTAATTCTTTTACTTTTATACCTTGACCATCATATATTGACTCATATATCTCTTTATTTTTAGCTATTTGGTCTAGTTGAGCTTTATAATCCATAATAGCAGTTGTTGCACCAACTAAATAACCAATACCAACAGCTAAAACTCCAAGAGGTCCTGTCAAAGCTCCAGCAGCTAAACCTAACGCTGTTGTTGCAGCGGTTACTTTTAAAGTAGTAGCTTCAATTGTAGAACCACCTTCTAAATATGATTTATAAGATGACTCAACGATTTTTCCTTCAGCTAATGCTGCGGCACCTGTTCCAGCCCATGCTCCAGCTAATTTCCATAAACTACCTGTTAAATTTCCAGAAGCATCAATCATCCTACTAAATACACTACTACCATTTTTTAATGTTTCCCATAAACCTTTAAATGCAGGTACTAATGTTTTTCTAAGTAATCCAGCTAAACCAGTTCCTTCTTTCCAATTACTACGTAATCTCTCAACCCATTTTATTAAATCATTAGCCCATTTTAAACCTTTAATAATACCTATTGCTATAGCTACTTTTTTTAATGCTTCTCCAAATTTTTTTAAATTTTCTTTGGCTTTATCTACGTTTTTACTTAGTTCATCAGTTAGACCTTTTAACATGTCATAACCTTCAACATAAGGTTCTAAATCACCTATTCCTGAACCAGGTATTCCTCCGACTCCACCAATACCTCCTCCACCAGGAGAACCAGCACCTTGACTTTCAACGACATTTAATTCATCGAAAGCAGCTAATGTTCTACTAACACTATCTTTTACGGATTTAGCTCCTTTAGCAGCACTAGTACCAATATTATCAAATGTATCTTCTACAGCTGTATCAACACTTTTTAAATTACTAAAATCATATTTAATATCAGCCATTTCATAGCCTAATTTTCCACCAAGCCATTTTGCTAATTTGGTAAGAGCTTGTGTTAATGCCATTACATAAGGTATTGCTTTCATAATAATAGGTATAAACACTTGTCCTATTGCTCTACCAAGTAAATTAAATTGTTGTCTTATAACTCTTAAAGCATTTTCAGGGGTAACAATTGTTCTTGCTAAATCGGTTTGCATATTTTTTGTACTACGCATAATTTGAATATATCTTAAATATGTTTTTTCTGCTTGTGTCATTTCACTAACAGATTTTTTAATACCTAAAGCATAAGCTAGTTCTTGTAATGATGCTTGTTGCATCGCTATACCAGCTGATGCTACAGCTCTTGATTGACCTGTAATTGCTGATTGTAATTTATCGTGTGCTGACTCAACATCAATATTTAAATAAGATGACATATCATAACTTAATTGTGTTAAATTTGTAGCCATCTTATAGGCGGCATCTGAACCAACTCCTAAACCTTCTACCAAGTTGTAAAAAGCACCTGTGTATTGCATTATTTGTTTAGGGTCAAGATATAATGCACTGGATATTCTATCTGCCCATTGTCTACCTTGTTCCGCATATTCACCTAATGCAACTGTATATAAATTTATAGCTTCTTCATAAGCAGCGGCTTTGTCTACAGTACTAGCTAATATATTCCATACTCTACTAAAAGCACCGTATAAAATTCTCCAACGTACAGCAGCTCCTGCTAATTTTCGCATAATATTTGTAAAATTACTTGCTTTTTTACTAGCATTATCCATACCTTTTCCAAAAGTTGACATATCCTTATTTGCTTTTAATGATGCTTTAGCTTGTTGTTCTAAATATTTTATACCTTGTTTAGCGGCTTCATTATAGTATTTTTGTTCTTCAGTAGCAGCTTTAATTCCTGCACTGGATAATTTATTACCCATAGAAGATATTCTAGCAACCTTATTAGCGTCCATTCCACCCGCTTGTTCAATTTTTAAATTATCTAAACCTTGAGTTTTAACATCACTTAATATAGTTGATAATTGTCCTCTTGTTTTAGCAGAAACACGGGGATTAACACTTTGCTTAGCAACTAAATCTTTTGCTGTATTAAATCTATTAACACCTGCTTGAGCTAACCTCATAGAACCTATTCTTTTATCAGCGGATGTTTTAGCAAGTTTTTCATTTGCATCAATAACTTTTTCAATTGAAGTAACTATACTATTAGTTTCAGTAGTTACTTTTTGTCTACCAGAACTTAATCCTGAAGTATCCATATCAATTGGAATAGTTATACCTTCTGTTTCTAAAAATCTCTTAAAAATCAATTTTAAATATTTCATTGAAGTCTCCCTCCAATCTATTTATTTTTATTTTCTTCATTAAATTTTTTTGCAGTCTCTCTTGCCCAGTTTTCAAAATAAACTTGAGCTATTAATCTTTCGTTTTCTATTTGTCTTTCTTTTTCCTCTTCTGATTTCATAATATCCGCTTCTGCCATATAAGGTTGTTTAGGATATGGTAGAGGTTTTGTTCCAGATTTAGAAAAGGCATGTAATATAGGAGACACTCTACATAGTGCATCATATATATACATGCCTTGCATCCAAAACTCTTCATCTTTATGTTTCATTTGAATTATGTATGTATCACGATAAAATTTTGCTCGATATGGGTCTCCATACCAAAATTCATCATAACTCATACCATAGCCCATATATATAGGACATAATTCTTCAAAGATTTCTGTTAGGGAAATAGACTCTACCCTTGACTTTTCTCCTTCTTCTTTGGAGTTAAGTCTACTACTTCCCAAGTCACGTTTCCCTCAGTTTCCTCAGGGTCAAGTAATAATGAGTCATAACAATCATTAATCATATTTGAAATTGTTGCAATTAATTCAGTTCTATTCTTCATATTTGCATAAATTTCATCAATTACTGATTGTTTTGTTTTTGGGTGATTTTTAATAAATGCCCCAGTAAATGCTAATTCAATATTAGTCATTGGTTTATCCAAAAATTCACTATAATTAAATCCTGCATTTTCAAGCATCTTTATACTCATTCTATCGAATTCAAGTACATAATCAATCCCATCATATGTTAGTTTAATTTGTTTATTCATAATATTCTCCTTCTTTTTCTACTCCAATTATGCAGATGTTATAGTTGGTTTTGCATAACTTGCTGGAGCATTTGTTGGTGTAATATAGTTAGTAATTTCTAGTACTGAACTTACACTAGTTTCAGGTAATCCCATAGCAGATGGATTTCCTGTAAAATAGAATGAGTTAGTTAAACCAGGAATTACGATTGTAAACCAAGTAGCTTTACCAGCTGCTTTTGCAGTTTCATAAGCTGTCATTAATGTATTCCATTGAGTAACTAATTCTTCAGTTAGGTTGAATGTAAATTCTAATGCACCACCTAAGTCTTTTAATCCATCAATATAAGTTTTATAAACAGTTTCATCAAGAGTTGTAGTTTCTAGTGTTTCTGGAGATGGGTTCAAACTTGGTGTAGATTTTGCACCAGTTAATTTTACATATCCACTTGTTGGTCTAGTTCCAGCATTTGCTTCAACAGCATATGCTAAGAAAATACCAGCAGTTGATAAGTTAATAGCAAATCTTTTTCTATTTAATTTCATCTTAATTCCTCCTATAAATAGTATGTGTATCTATGTCAATGCGACCTACATATCGCATATAACCTATTCTGACGTTTTCATCGTCGTGTTTTGTTGTGATTGGGGTATTACCCAATCTTTTTAATGCATGATATTTTTCACCACGCATATAATCTCTGATTTTTGTTATTATATGTCTTACATTATTTATTGCACTTCTTTCAGGAGTATCTTCAGCAAGTACAATAATTTGATAAGATACATTTATAATATGTTCTTGTAAATCGTAAAATTGACTAACAGCAGAGTTTTCAATTTCATATATTAAAACCATTGGATATCCTATTTTAGGAAAATCATCATATGTAGCTTTAACAACTATATTTGGATAATCTGGAGAAAGTAAATCATAAAGGTCATCTCTTAATTGAAATTGTAATGTTTCATCATCTTCAACCATCTATAATCACTTACCTTTCATCGTTTTATAGAAATCTTTAAATGCTTGTTCTATATCACTTGTCATCCATATGCTGTTCGCCATATTATTTACAGAGTCATACATAAATTGACCAGGTTCAGTACCATGTGTCAATACAAACTTACCATCACTACCTGGAAAAATCCAGTAGTCTTGACTTGAGTCTGCAAAATGACGTATTTTTGGTCCTGTATTATAACCATTTAAATTTCCATACTTACCTTTATCAGGATGTTGTTTATTAAATGCAATAATACCTGTACCAAATTCATCATAGATTACTTGTAATCCATTTACTTCTACAGTATATCCACCATTACTTCGTGGTACAATATGAACATTATAACTATGGTCTCTATGGTCATTTCCTAAAGAATTTATATAAGCATCATAATTGTTTTCTATTTCTGTTTTTAATTCTTCAGCCTCAAATTCTCCGAGTCTTTTAGCACCAGTTTCTAAACTGTGATATCCTGCTTGAAATTTTTGTGTTAATCTTTTTAAATCACCTTTTATTTGATTATTAATAGATTGTGTTGTTGCCATTTCTACCACTTATTTTCTGTAACCATACTGTACATTCATTTAATGTAGTTATAGGGTCTTTATAAACCTGATAATCAGCAGTTAAACAATATTCATCAAATTGTTCTTCTTCACTAGTAGGTGTTTCTTCATTAGTTGGTTCAGTAGTTTCTCCACCTTCTTGTTCAGTTGGTGTTTGAACTTCTTCATTACCTAATGAAGTATTTTCACCTGTTTCGTTTGTTCCTTCTCCTGTTGTTACAGGTTCAGTAGTTGTTTCATGACTTGGTAATACAGGGGGTACTGTAAATAAGTAAACCCTGTCACCAACATGATAATAATCTTTATGTTCTAAACTTGTTCTTATTCGAGCAAAATTGAACATTTCTAAACCTATATTCATGAACTCAGCATCAGTATTTGTTACTTGCCAATTTTCATATAATTCTATAGGTTCGTGAAATTTTCTTCTACCATTATCTTCATATGCCTTACATAAATATAATTTTCTTTTATTTCTATGTAATGTTTTCATATACTACCACCACTTTGTTAAAGGTACTATATCAGCTAACATCTCTTCAGGATATTTATTACCATCGCCATATTGTCTCATTATACCATTTTCAGTATGACTAACTTCGCCTTCAGCTCCATTTTTCATAAATCCTGTAATAGCTAATGGTAATATCTTATCTTCGTATTTTTTATCATATAATACTGTATCAGTAGGTGTAAAACGGCGACAGTTATTAATTGTACTAATGGCTGATTTTAATTCTAATTCTAATATAGTATCATTATCTGTAGGATAAGGTACTTCATAGTAATCCAATAAAGGTTTTAATTCCTCTACTAAATCAGCAATAGTTTTTGTAGGTTCTGCCATCGTAATCACCTCGATTATCTAAATGAACTTTTAAGAAAGTTCTTATTTTTATTTTTTAATTCTTTATTAGAATTTTTATTTTGTTCTAGTAATTTAGGTTTTTCTTGTAAGAAATTAATTTCTTCATAACCTATATTACTGTTATCTTCTAATATATTTTGGGTTGGTTTTAAATCAACATCGTTGTCTTTAAATACTAATTCTACTTCTGTAAAATCTTTACCTACACGAACATAATATTTATTATCTATTTTATAAATCATATTATCTCTTTCTACGATAACTCTTTTTAGACATTATGTCATCAAATAAGTCATCATTTTTTTCTTCTTTAAGTTCTTCTTCAACAGCTGGTTCAGAAACTACTGGTTCAGGAATTATTTCTTCCTTTTTTTCTACAGTAGCTTCCTTTTTTTCTCCAACTATTTTATAACCTAAACTTTTGTAAAGATTTTCATAAGCTCCTTTAGTAACTAATATTTCTTTATCTTCTAATTTGTTAATTACTTTAAGCATCTATTAAGCACTTGTAGTAGCATCTGTATCTAAAATAACAACTTCGTTAGCTCTTTCAAATGAAGGCATACCAACCATAGATACCTTAACTTCAACATTAACAGGGTCTACTGTCTTATATCCAGTTACAGCAACACCGTTGTTAAGAACTCTAACACTAGCAATTCCAGAAGCCATTAAATCACTTTCTTCAGGAGTTGTACCCATGTTAGTATATCCTAATACTCCGTCTGGAATAAATACAACTGTATCATCTGGAATATATTTATGAGCAACACCTTGTTCATCAACATATACATTGTCATAAACAAAGAATGTTAAGCCAGTTTCATCTTCAAGATAAGATAATGCTCTAGCACCATTTATTGAAGCAATTGAACCACCAGCTAATACATATATTTGATTTTTGATTGCTTTATTTTTTTCTAAATATTTAATTGTTTCGTTGTTGCAAATAGCTCTAGTGATTGTAACACCTTTTGCTTTCATAGCATCTTTGATATCATTAATTTCTTTAACGATGTCTGCATCTGGGTCAGACCAAGATACTTGAGCTGTCATTTTTTGGTCAGCTGGAACACCGAAATCGTATTCATATGCTTGTCCATTTTCAGCTAATGTTATAGTACCATTAGTTAGAACTTCCATTCTCATTCTTTCTAGTTTAATAGCAGCGGCTTCGATTAATTCAATTTCATCATTGAATATTTCACGAAGTATTCTATTAACTAATTCTTTATTATTTGAATTACCAGCTAATGTATTCAATTTTTGTCTCATATCTTCATCGATATATTTTGACTCTTTGAAGAATGGCATCTTAGTTTGGTATTCTTCAATACCTTGTCTATCTCTACGAATAGCTTTAGTATCGTAAGCAGCTAATCTTAAACCTACTGGTTGATTTTTAGCTCCTTTAATCCAATCTAATTTGATACCAACAACTCTTTTTGAAGGGAATAATGTTTCACCAAAATATGGTTGAGCATTTACATTTAATTGTAACCAGTATTCTACTACGTTAGCAGCAGTTACTAAATCATAAATTGATTGGTTCATAAACTAAATTGCACTTCCTTTCACTACTATAATATTTTTTAAATCAGACTTAGCAGACTCAAGATGAGATGCTACTGTGCTATCTAATTTTAATTCATCAATGCAACCAGCTAAAATGATTGTTCCGTTTCCTTTTCCACTTGCATTTAATTTTACTTCATGTAAGTTAACACCTACAGCACTTGAAGTACTTGCTGTAAATCCTGTATCTCTATCAGTAATATCACCTGTTAAAGGTTCACCAGCTTTGATAACCCCATTAGCAGAACCAGATAGAACACAAGGTAAAGCAATATAGAAACTTTCTTGACCAATTAAGATAGTCTTACGGTTTCCGTATTCAGCAACTTTTTCTACCATTTTAATTCATCCTTTCGTATTATTTTCTTTTGAAGTAATAATTTGGGTCGATTTCAGGTTTACCACTTTCAGCTAACATTTTTCCAAAGCTACCTTCTTCAGGTTCTTTTTCACTAGCTGTAGTGTTAACACCGTTTGAAAAACTACCTAAACTATCCTTATTTGCATCTTTTTTGCCTTTTTCATAACTTTCTTTGACTAATTTGTTAATATATGTTGCTATTGAACGAGCATTTTCTGTTTCGTTTTGTGCTAATACACTTAACATTTTTCCATACTCTTCATTATTATTTTCTATACCTAAGATAGTTTTAACATCTCCTGTTAAAGCCTCTACACGGTCACGATTTGAAGCAACATTTTGATTTTTAATAAATTCTTCTAATTCTCTTATTTTAGCTTTATCAGCTTCTCTACTAGCTGCTTCTTTTTCACTATCTGAAAGTTTAGCATCTAGTTGTTTGCGAACATTAGATAATTCATTAGTTTTAGCTTCTAAGTCGGCTTTATATTTATTAGCATCTACATAATTTCCTGTAGATAAATCTGCCCATTTTTTACCACTTAAAGCTGTGTTAATTTCATCGAATGACATATCCTCATGGAAAGCGTCACCCAACATTTCTTGTAAATTCATTTCTTCCTCCTCTTTATGGTGATTAAGCGACTTCTCTGTCGGTCATAAGTAGTAATTATTTAAATCTCCTACTACTTGGAGAAATTTCTATAATATCGTAGAACCTGTTAAGGAACTTCCGTTATTACTATTATTATAATTTCGTCTCCAATATCTTCTTGTTCCAGTGCTATTATTATCATTAGAATAATTGTAATTATAACTTGAAACGTGAACTTTACTTCCTTCATCAGCATCTCTTGGACTAGCACCAGCACCAGTTAATGCCGCTTCTTGTTTCATATATTCTAAAGATTGTTGTCTCTTCTCTTCTTTTTCTTTCTTTCCTCTTTCAACAACTTCTGCTGTTCTAGTTGTTAAACCAGACATCTCTAACGCATCAATTGTAGCAATTTCTCCTGTTCCAACTAATGCTGCAAAAGCAGTTGTCTTAGTACCAAGATTATCCGTTGTATGTCTACCAATATTAATATCAATATCTAATACACTTAAACTCTTGTCTACTATATCTAATTGTTGTAATATTTTAATTGCTACAGCAACTTGTCTCTTCTTCGCTTTTTTGAAGAATAATTCTTTAAGTTTTGCAACAATTTCAATATCTGTCCAACCATCTCTATTAATTACAGCTTCTCCTGTATCACCGCCGCTTGAATTAGCACTTCTATCAGGAATACCTGTGATGACATTTCGAGCATCTTCTAAGAAATCTCTAATATTTTGAACGCTAACACTATCTAGTTTAGGTGCTATAAATTTAGCATCAAGATTACTTGAAACACCTTCAGTTCCACCTGTTAATGATAATAAACGCTTTTCTTTAATCTTACTTAATGTTGACTCATCATTTTCATCTAATTCAGCACCAATTAAAACAAGTAATGATTTAATAGTTCCTTCAATATCATTTAATGAGTCACTAGTAACCATATTTAAAGCATCCATAACTGAAATAGCCTCTTCCCAGTCACCAACTAAGAATAAAGAATTTGGAACTAGTGTGATAGGGTCTAATCCAATTGGATTATTCTCCTCTTTTATTTCCTTTGTATCATAATCAAGTGTAAATTTATATTTATTTGTAAATATTATATATTTCTTAAAATTACCTTCAATATCCATTATTTCCATACAAGACATTATTTGAGGATTTCCTACATCTGTACTTTGAACAACAAATGTATGTCTTGGGTCAAGACAATCGATTATAATTGGTATTTCAGGTGTATTATCTTTATTAATATCTTTACTTGGTAAAGTTATTTCATAACCAACACCACATATTGAAGCGTATGTAGCAGCTGATATATCAGTAGCATAAACTTCTTCATAACCAAAAATATCACTTAATTTTTGTACTTGAGCCTGTTTATCATTATTCTTTTGTACTAATTCTAATGGGTTACCAAAAGTATATCCAACTATTTGTCTTGTTATAGGATAAGCATAATTAACAACGGTTTTATTATTAATATGTGATGTGTTAGGCTCTGGTCTATCTAATATAGCTTGTTTACCTAAAAACATCCCAATTAAAAACTCACAATCATTTCTATTACTTTCATGTATAGTTAAAGCCTTCTCAAAAACTTCTTTTACGTTTTCAGGAGTAACTTCACTATAATCTAATATAATTCTTTTTCTACCATAATTTAATTTTGGTTTTTCAATTTGAATTATTTTGTTTGCATCTGCAGAGTCCGTAAATAATCACCACCACTCGTTGTCTGCCAAAAGGGCATAATTATACGATTAAATTATAGCACAAATAAAAAATCAAGTCAAATCTGGCTTGATTTAATATCCGATAGTACCTATATCCATAACTTTAACACTACCTTTTGCGTGTCTACCTAACACGTTTGTAAGCAGTCCAGCTAGGCTATCTGGAGCATCATCATGTTGTTTCTGTTGAATACTACCTTCTTTTTGTGACCAATTCCATAAGTTGTTTAAGAAATCTCTATATTCACAATTATTTGGTAACAATGAAGGGTCTTTAAAATATACTTTATAATCATCACCTAAATCATTACCTAAACCTAAAATAGGATTTCGACAAGCTAATATTCTATCTAATTTTCTTTGTCTTGTTGGGGCATTATGTGAAGTTATATTACATCTATAACCTACATTTTTTAAATCTTTATCAACCAATGTTGCATAGAAATCTCCACCGTTATTCTTTTCAAAACCGCAACGTGAAATATGATGTTGTGTTATTTTGTCTCTAACCCACAATCGACTAACACCATCTCCACCAAAATCATTTTTAAATAGAACATCTACTATATAAACTTCCAATCCATATACATATGCAATAGGCATACTCATATAGTCATCTCCACCGTGTGAAACATCGTTATAAGCAACTATTCTATCAGGTTCATCTCCAGGTAATTCTGTATAATAAGTTAAATTATCTCGTTCAAATGGTCTACCATCACGTTCAATACATTTCATAAGATATTTAGCACTAAATATTACAGGGTCCTCAGCTAGTTGCATATCTTCATAATATTGAACATCAAAACCTTTTCCTTCTTCATACATGAAATTACTTTCATGTTTTTCATTCCAACAAGGAACTGAAACAATTCTAACTCTATCATTATTTCCTTTTGACTCTTCATTTCTAATTATTCTATTTGTAACATCATAAATAGACCACGGAGTATTAACATGTAATTCAGGGCAAGGTCTATAAACCCCATCTTTGCATTTTCTAGGAACTTTTCTATCTTTAATTGTAGAAGTATAGTTATAATATAATTTATCTAATCTATCTTTATTATTTGCTGTTTCAACATCTTTAACTAAGTCATCACAATAAAGCAAATTACTTGCTTCAGCTAAACCTGTTGTACCACCTTCTACAGAACGAAACATCATTGTGTGAAATCTCTTTCTTGAATTAAAATCAAGATAAGAGTATTCACTGTTTTTATTTACTAATTGAACACTAGGAAATATTTCACTAAAACGATATTCATCAGATGTAACAACTTCAATAAATTCATTATAAAATGATTGTGTTAATGAAGTACTATGTCCATTTCCTAAAATACTTTGTTCAGGATATAATCCAGCCCTAAAAGTTAAGAAAAATAAACTTATTGTAGATTTACCTGTTCGAGGTGGCATATTTAAAACAAGTAAATCTAATTTATCATCCTGTAAATCTTGAAAGGCTTGTAAGATACCATGTTTTTCCAAAACCCTCATTCTAGGAATATAAAATTTTTTATCCCTAGCTCTATTCCATTCCAATGCTATACAATATGCTCTAAAGTCTCCACCTCTAGCTCTAGTATCATAAGCATGAACAAGAATATCATTAATTCTATTATCATGGGTATGATTATATTCATAACCTAAATCAACTAATAAATGAATTATTTCTCCTGCTACTTCACTAGCTTCTTCAATATATCCACCAGACTCATATTCACTTTTTAATGAATGTAAGCCCTGAAGGTATGCAAAACTCTCTTTATTTTGAACTTGAGACAGTAATTCCTTCAGTTCTTTAATTCTCGTTTCCTTATTGTTCAACTAAAACACCTTCTTTTTCAGTGTATTCAGCTTCTTTTACTAATTTTTCCTTTTCAACTTCTTCTCTCAATGCTGATAAACTTTCTCTACTACTCATTGAAGTATTTTGTGATGGAGCAATTGCAGAAATATCAATTTGTTTAGCATCACGCATACCATAGAAGTTACTTGCTGTAAACATATATGTTGCTGGATTGATTTTATTATTCATCGCTCCACCTTCAATAATACTATGTATATAATCAATAGCAGCTCTAAATAATTCACCGTATTCAGAGTCAGCCTCACGCAAATAAGCGTTGTATGTTGCAACGCTAATTCCTAAATATAAACATAAACTTTTAATACTTGGTAATTGTGCATATTCATCACATAAATCAAAATAAGCATCAATTTCATTTCGTGTATCATCAACACTACCTAATTTAATAGGTTGTCTTGTTTTATTAAGACCGTTTGTTCTTAATTTCTTATTAAATTCCTTTATTTGAGGATTATCAAGATAATTTGATTGAACAAATTTACTCAAGCTACCTCTAGCAGCGTTTCTTGCTTCTAAACTACGAATAGCATTTTCTTCACGTTGCTCAATAGATAGTCTTTCCATTTACTCACCTTCTTTAGACTACACCAATTATAGCATATTTATCCAAAAAACGCAAAATACCAGGATTTACCTGGTACTCTACGCTAGAAAGTTATAATAAGGGTGTGATTTATGATAGCAAGAAACTATCATCAAATTTGGTTGCTCGAGTGGGATTTGCACCCACGATTACTTGGGTATGAGCCAAGCGTGTTAACTACTACACTACCGAGCGATAACTGAGTGCCCATTTGGGCACTTTATTTCAGGTTTATTTTACTATGATTGCCTGTATCATAACAATAATAGAACGGAGGCATGTATTTAGGTGTCAATCATAAACACCATTAGAATAGATATAGACTAACCTATAACAAGACAAATTATAGTGTACGCTACCACTCGTGGTATGTCTTTGCTTCTCATATCTACTCTAATGCTATCTATGATTGGTATTAGGTAAAAGGAGAAAACCTTCTTTCTCTCTTATATTTCATAGATAACACTTAATTATTTGGTTAATTTCTTAACCTTGTCTTTTGGGTATTTATTATCAAAGGTAATATATTTAATACCTTTAAGACCTTCATGTCTATCCCAAATAAACAATTGATGCTTTTGAGTTGCCCCCAAATATCTTTCACCATAGTGCCAAGCATCTACGCCTGAAGGACTACCAATTCTTCTAGTAATCATTCCACTTTGGTCATCAACTGTAATTTCGGAATGTAAATGTCCAAGATGTAATTCTCTATATTTTGAAGAACCCCATTCTTGATAAAACTCAGCAGGTATAGAACGAACTAATCGTTTGAAGTTATTGTCACCGTGTCCAAAGAATATAGCATTATCACCGAATTTATAACATTGATATTCTCTGTAATTTTCGCTAAACTTTATTTTATCATCATTTGCGAAATAAGAACTCAAAGCTATATATAAATAAAAGCTACTCATAACATCATGATTACCTTGACACAAACGAACATCAATATGATTAAATTCTTCTCGTAACGTAAAGAATAAATTCTTGTACATTTCTAAACCTTCCATAAACAAACTTTTCCAACGGATATCATTTGTTTGAGGAGTTCCTTTCGTAGTTGTATTCGTAGTTGTATCACTATTAAAGAAGTCATTTCCTATCATAACAACCGCTGTATCACATTTTTCTTGTTCTTGTGTTCTTAATATTTCCTTAACTATTTCATAAAATCTAATTTGTGCAATTTCAGTAGAGTATGTTTGTCCTGTCTCTTCATATTCAGCATATTTACCAAGATGTAATTCGATAGCAGGAATTTCCATTAATCTATCTTCATTTAAATCTTTATGTTCAGTTGTTTCAAACTCATAAGGTGTAATACTTTTACTAAATACTTCCTTAGCAGCTTTAACAGCTTTATCTAAAGATAAATTATTAATTAATGGTTTTAATTTGAACTTAACAGCATATAACTGTTTAGTTGTTTGTTCTTTTGTATGTTGCATCCACACACTAGTTGTAAAAAATACAAACTCCCACTCATTAGGATTATAACCAAGATATTCTAGCATTTTCTTTCTATCACCAAATATCTCTTTATTGTATTCTACAATCTTTTGTGCCTCTATAACACCATCAGCATATCTTGTCTCATATTCTCCGTTGTAATCTACTTTTGTATTCATATTTGACTCGCTTTCAGGAACTTTTCGTACTCTCACATTATATCTTTTCCTTACAGCGTTTGATGAAATATTTTCACCAAATTCAGCGTTTATAGTATCTGCAACTTGTCTCCATGTCATTTCTTTTGATTTAACTTTATTACCTAATTCAATAATCTTTTCATCTATATTCACAATAACACCAACTTACAATACTCCTTTCTCTACCTTAAGTTATTTATAGTATAACACACTCACACAAAAAAAGCAACCCCTTTTTTTAAATAATTTTTATTAGGTTGCTTTGAATTTTTTGCCACGTGCAAAAACTAATCCCATTTGGGTATCCTTGTACCCTTGTATATATTATATCACAATTTTTTAAATTTACCAAAAATAAAAAGAAGCTATAAAAAATAACTTCTTCTTACCTACCTTTTACCGAGGTAATCCCATGAAAAAAGAAACACGGTACTTTATAAGTACCATAGAATGAAGTTGGGTTTTTAATTGTAAGGTAGAGTGTACCTTCTTTCTCTATAATATTTTATTTTCTAACTTCACTCTATGCTACCTATAAAATAGATAGCAATCCTAATGTTAGGTGTTTCCTCAGTCCATTAATTAGGTCGAGGGGATTGGAGTTGCACCAACCATTTGTTTACTGAAACCCTCGATAGAAAGGAGGCGAAGCTAAATGAATATAAAACTTCGCACAAATGAAAACATGATTTTATCAAAACACAATTCGACAAATCAATAGTTTGTAAGTTGATTGTGAGGTATAATATGCTTGTTTGGAGTAACACATTTATGTAATCAACTTACATTTATAGTATACCACTATGTTTCATTATTGTCAACATTTTTTTAATTTTATTTAAAACTATGTTTTACTCTATCCTTTTCTTCTGCCTTTTTTCCATCATTAAAACGCTCTACAGTACCAACTAAGTATCCCGTAATTCTGCGTATACGCTCAAATCCTACACCTTTTCCTTTTCCAACTAATTCTTTCTTTTCCATCCTAGCACCTCCTATTGTGACATCTATTATTATACCACAAATTTAGGTTTTCGACAAATCACGTTCAGCCTTTATTTTTTCTATATCTATCCCTAAAACTTTATAACTTTCTTTAAAATATTCCGTAACAAATTTAAATTGATTATCATTAATTAACATAAGTTCCTTCTCTGTATCATGTTTCCAAGAACCATAAGGACATCCCATACAACCTGTTCTACAAACGTGATTATAAACTTCAGGAACTTCAATATCATATTTCTTTATGATTTTTTCTAATAATTCATCAGATAAATCCCATATAGGTGTAAATCTACCGTCTTTTTGAAAACAGCTTTTATAAACACCTTTTCTAGCAAGACTTTCTCCACCACGGACACCTAAAATAGGTTTTAATCCTGTTTCTTTTTGAAACTTCTTTGCTGTTTCTTTCTTTAGATATTTACAGCATTTATTACTAATTTTATGAAGATTTCCTTCCATCAATAACTTTCGTGCCTTCTTAGACAAACCAAATTGTGTTTCCGAGCCATCCAAATTCTTTCCGTTTATCCTCGCAATCAAATATGGTGCACGATTTCCTGTTTGCCAACGATAAATATAATCATCTTGTGTCTTTGAAAAACAAGGTGAACCATATTTTTCTTTGATTTCAAAGGGTTTCATTTCAGGACGTAGTACTACATCACAATTCTTATTTATCCTATCCAATATCTCATGATGTTCCATATATGTATTAACACCAACTATTTTAATATCATCACGTTTCAAGTATTCTTTTATAAACCAATATAAGAAATGTGAGTCTTTTCCTCCTGAATAACTCAAATAATATGTATTAGGTTTAATCTTATCAAATTTTGATTTCAAATCTAATAAATAAAATTCTTCATCACTCATTATTTTCCTCATCCTTCATTACATAAATACTACCAAGTATTGTATTTTCTTTTTCATTATCCCCAAATAAAGATAAATTTCTTCTAGTCACAGTCCAACTTTCCGTTCTACCACTATATGTATCGAACTTTTCACCATTATAAGCAACTATAAAATCTCCTACTAAAACAGGACCTCTTCTCGAAATATTAAAAATATCACTTATATCTTTTCCTGTAACTTCAATATCCTCACCTAAATAAGTCCATCCATTCTTTTCACAATTTTCACATATACCATCTATTTTAAGACTACCACACGAACATCTTTCTACATTATGCATATTCTATCACCAATTAGATTATATCACAAACAAAAACATAATGCAACATCAATACATCGTTTACCAGGTTTTTTCCCAGAAGTACGCCAAAAAGTCCGAATTTCACAAATTTTTTTACAACGATAAAAACCCGTTCGGTTTACCACATCGTTGTAAGAAAAAATTATCAATTTTTCCCAGAAGTACGCCAAACTTTAAGGGCGAACAATTGTTTGGTAAACGATGACAACCAATTTTTGCTCTACTTATATATAATAAAAAAAAAATATTTATTTTTTATTTTTTTCTTCTGTATAAACTTTACTCAATTTTATCGTTGTAATCGTTGTAAATTCTTAATTTTTCCCTAAAACACTGGGCAAAATTGGTAAACGATGAAGTAAACGATGTAATTTGATGTTATTTGTACAAAAATTCGTGTTTTCCTTAGGTACAATGGGCGATTAAAGCACTTGAAATTTGGTAAACGATTGGTAAACGATAAAAGGTGATTTTAGGTCAAAATTGACCAATTTTTTATCAATTTTTTTCTTAATTTTTATGCAAAATGTTTAATATATAAAACAAAAAACTCGATTTTTTGGCATATCTTTCGTTTTTGTAATTTAGACTTGTACAAAAATGAGCTCTTTTATATAAAAAATTTTTTTCAGATGTAATAAAAAGGGGGGATAGTTATATAAATTAGTTATATTAAACAAGTTTATTATAAGTAAAAAGTATAGGTAAATAAAAGGAAAAAAGGGCGGTCTTTATATAAAATTTGCTGAAGGACTTGATGATACCTCAAATTTGACACAAAAATACCCCCTCGGGGTATCACTTTATAATTTTTTTATTTTACTTTACATTTTTTTATTTACATTTTATTTACGCATTTTAAAGCGTTTTAAGGTCTTTTAAAAGGGACTTTACACTATTAAAAACTTTTTCTTTACTTTTTAAAACTTTCTTTTTTTCGCCTTTTTTTACGCTTTTTTAATATATTTTTTTAACAATTTTATTTTTTATTTTAATTTTATTTTTTATTTTACATTTTTTATTTATTTTTTCACTTTTTAACAATTTATTAAAAACAATTTTTTATTTTATTTTACATTTTTTACTTTACGTTATAACTAATAGTTATATATACACGCCTTATATATAAGTACCCCTTATAATAAAGGCGAACAAATGTATCAAAAAACCTCAATTTTCAACGTTTTTTTACATTTAATATAATTATATTAATAACTAAAAAAAAACCTCTTAAAACGCCTTAAAATAGGCAAAAAAAGGGTGTTTTTGTTTTCAGTATATAAAAACGGAAAAAACTGTTTTTAACAATTTGTTAATATCAAAAAGCAATTTTTTTTTTTTGGAATTAGTTCGTATCCGAACCATTTTTTTTCTTCTTTTTATCTTTTTGTTAATAACAACTTGTTAATATCAACTTATTAATAACTAGTACTACTTCTCTTTTTAACATATTGTTAATAACATTTATAATCTACCAGTATGCACTACGATACACCCGGCTCCGTGTATTTCCTTATTATAATAATATATAAAAAAGCGAACGCTTGTATGATATAAATGTATTTTATAACGGGTATAAAAAACTTTTATAGTAAATTAACTCTAAACTATTGACTTATAATATCATAGTGCTATAATGGTATTATGAAAAACGGCACCGGACTAGTAAAAAAAAGGTGGTGTTATTCCCGGTTTAGTTTTTCAACATTCAAAACTATCTTTAATGGTTATATTGGTATAACTTGCAATATATCAATATAATATAAGTTAAAATTATTTCTTAATACTTGCAAGGTATTAAAAAATAATGGTGTTAAACAAGTTATAATCATTTAATAGATAGCACTTCTTGATAGTATCTATTAAGTAGTTATTAAATGATTGATACTTCATTTATAAGGTTAGACTTAACAACGTATAATATCTAAATGCTATTTTGTTATAGGTTGGTTGTATGGTGTATAGAT
>Ga0310696_10000481_pt1 | contig 63193 bp, 48 predicted proteins | sample AusTroGonzalo_MG_4_FD_203885 | JGI IMG/M metagenome (GOLD analysis project Ga0310696, IMG submission 203885) | Bovine rumen microbial communities from tropical cattle in Woodstock, Queensland, Australia - Gonzalo_02 (v2) (version 2) | ecosystem: Host-associated > Mammals > Digestive system >...
GCTACATACTTGTCGTTGGCGCTGGCCTCGGGGTCACGCAGGATCTTGGCCACTTGCTCGTTATGGCTGCGGCGAAGCATGAAGCTTACGTCGTGAAAAGCCTGCTGAGCCATCAGCGTCAATCCTTCAGGCTGAACCTTCAGCATCGGGTGACCTTCAAACTCGCTCACGCTGACATAATCCTTGGTGAGCAGATAGTATTCCGTCTCGTCCTTGCCGAGTTGGAACATGGGTGCATACTTGAATTCCATATATTCGATTTTTTTTATTTTTTTTACGTTCGCAGCGCCCGCACGATGCATGCGCGCACAAATCGGCTACAAAATTACAAAAAATTTTTGACATTTGCAAGTCTTTTGGCGTTTTTTTAACAAAAATCGCAAAAATATGTATTTTTATTTGCATATTTCATTTTTTTTTCGTATCTTTGCATGCATTTTTTGTCAAATAACGCTCATATATATGAATTGGTTAACGAATCTGTTTATCGGCACGGGCATAGCACACTCGATTTTTGCGTTATGTCTGGTAATCGGCTGTGGTATCCTGCTCAGCCACCGGCTGAAGATCAAGGGTATCACCCTTGGCATAACATGGATATTGTTCTGCGGTATCGCATTTTCGCATTTCGGCATGCGGCTTGACCCGTTGGTGGAAGCCTTTGCCAAGGATCTGGGACTTATCCTGTTCGTCTATTCCATAGGCTTGCAGGTTGGTCCGGGATTCTTCTCATCGTTTGGCAAACAGAGTCTGCGCATGAATCTTATGGCGCTGACGATCGTGCTCTTGGGCTGCATCACGGCGTACATCATCCACCTCACGTCGGGCGTTGATCTGGCAACGATGGTCGGCGTGCTGTGCGGTGCCGTGACGAACACGCCGGGCTTGGGTGCTGCCGAGCAGGCTTACATGGATATCCGCGGCATGAGCAACCCCAACATCGCTGCAGGTTACGCTATGGCATATCCGCTGGGCGTAGTAGGTATCATCCTCTCGCTCATGGCATTCAAGTGGATCTTCCGCATGTCGCTGGATAAGGAGGAAGAGAAGGTCAACGCCACGCGCAAGCAGCAGGATGAGATTGAGCATATCGATATCCGCCTCACCAACCCGCAGGTGGATGGCATACACCTGTCCGAACTGGCGGAGTACTGCCACGTGCATTTCGTGGTGTCACGACTCGTGCACCCCAACGGCACGGATATGATTGCCGAGGGCAACAGCGTACTCCACACAGGCGACACTATTCGCGTCGTGATCGACAAGCGCTACAAGAAGAGCATCATGCTCCTGGGCGAGTTGACGCACCTCGACGACCAGCTCGAGGCACCGCGCTCACTCGTTTCCAAGCATATTGTTGTCACCCGCCCCGAACTCAACGGCAAACGTATCGGCGACCTGAACGTGCGCGAGACCTACCATGTATCTATCACGCGTATCCGCCGTGCGGGCGTGGACCTGCTCGCTACGCACGATCTGATCCTGCAACTCGGTGACCGGCTGACCATCGTCGGCGAGGAGCATGTGATGGCTAAGGTGGAGCAGATGTTCGGCAATGCCGCTAAGAAACTTGATGCACCGAACCTCATCTCCCTGTTCTTCGGTATAGTGTTAGGTATCGGTCTGGGCAGTATACCGTTCACTCTGCCGGGATTGTCACAGCCGTTCAAGCTCGGCTTGGCAGGCGGCACGCTGATCGTGGCTATCCTTATTGCCTACTTCGGACCTAAGTACAAGATCATCACCTACACCACAACCAGTGCCAATCTCATGATCCGCGAGATAGGTATCAGCCTCTTCCTGGCTGCCGTAGGCTTGGGAGCTGGCAAGGAGTTCGTGCCTACCCTGCTCAGTGGCGGCTATGTGTGGATCGGTTATGGTGTGCTGATCACCCTTATCCCGCTGCTGGTGGTGGGGATCATCTCACGCTTGTGGCTCAAGCTCGATTACTTCTCGCTGATGGGACTCATTGCCGGTTCCACCACCGACCCGCCCGCATTGGCGTACGCCACATCCCAGAGCAGCCTCAACGATAATGCCGCGGTCGCCTACTCTACCGTTTATCCGCTCACCATGTTCCTCCGCGTACTCACCGCTCAGATCATGATCATGGTACTGCTTTAGTTACACTTGCCCTTCATAATTACTAAGGAACAACCAGGGTACTTTTAGGCAATAACCAGGGAACTACCAAGCAACAACTAACTACGCACATGCGCGCGCACGCTCACATCTGCGCGAGCTGAGTACCCCGGTGGATCGGGTTAGTCAAAAATAGCCCGAAATTAACCCAAAATTCTGTACGGACACAAAAAATTGCGTGAGACAGTTGAGACAGTTGAGACAGTTGGATTGATCGCCCATGCATGGTCGATGCCTTATAATGAGGGAATTAACAGCAAGTGTCTCAAGTGTCTCATGCGTTTTTTCAAAGAATGGCGAGGAGGAGGTTCTTCGCTTTTGGGGTGATTCGTGCTATACGAAATCGGCATTAAAGATAATAAAAAAAATGATATTTGCAAATTTTTCAAGAAAAAAGTGGCGGGAGAGGGGAAAAAAGTGAAAGATTGAAGAAAAATGGAAAAATCTTGGCAAATTATTTGCAAAAGTCAGAAATTTTTATTATCTTTGCGTCGGAATTTATAAATAGCGCAATGTATTGCGCAAATTTTTCACTATGGCCAAAACAAATATATCGGATAAATCCATGTCATCTGACAAGTCGGCAACCGCAGCGGTAAGCAAGCATGTTGCGGTGATAGCGGGCGCAGGGCCTGCGGGTTTGACGGCGGCATACGAGCTGCTGCGTCAGACGAACGTGCAACCTATCGTGTGCGAAGCATCGCAGAACATAGGCGGCATATCCCAGACCGTTGAGTACCACGGCAACCGCATGGATCTGGGCGGGCACCGGTTCTTCTCGAAAGATGAGCGCATCATGAAATGGTGGCAGCAGATGTTGCCACTGCAAGGGGCACGATCGAAAGACGATATACTGCTCAACCAGGACGACAAGCCCTTGGCTACCAAAGGTCCCGACCCCGAGAAGGAAGACCGCGTGATGCTGCTGAGGCACCGCGTGAGCCGTATATTCTTCCTTAGGAAGTTCTTCGATTACCCTATATCGATGAAGAAAGAGACCTTCCTGAACATGGGACTGCTGCGTACGATGAAAGCCGGGTTCGGCTACCTGTGGTCGTGCGTGCACAAGCTGCCGGAAGACTCGCTCGAGAACTTCTACATCAACCGCTTCGGCCGTCCGCTGTACGAGATGTTCTTTGAGGGCTATACGGAGAAGGTGTGGGGTGTACATCCCTCGAAGCTCGGTGCTGACTGGGGCAGCCAGCGTGTGAAAGGACTGAGCATCCGGGCGGTGCTCCGCGATATGCTGCGCAAGGCCTTCGGACAGAAAGACAAAGGGCAGGTGGAAACATCGCTCATCGAGCAGTTCATATACCCCAAGTACGGACCCGGACAACTGTGGCAGACCGTAGCCGACGAGGTGAAAGCCCAAGGCGGCAAGGTGCTCAAGGACAGCACCGTGATTGAGGTACATGTCAGAGATCAGAAATCAGATGTCAGAGATCAGAGATCAGAAGTGTATGAGGTAGTGATCGCACACAGCGACGGTACGACAGAGACCATAGCCTGCGATTATTTCCTATCCACAATGCCTATCAAAGACCTGATAGCCGGCATACGCGGCGTGGATGTGCCCAAGGATGTGCAGCAGGTAGCAAGCACCCTGCCCTACCGCGACTTTATCACCGTTGGTCTGCTGGTGGACAAGATGAAGATCATCAACGAGACGAAACTGAAGACCTACGCCAACCGCGTGCCGGATACATGGATATACATCCAGGAGCGCGACGTGAAGATAGGCCGCCTGCAGGTGTTCAACAACTGGTCGCCGTACCTGGTCAAGGATTATGAGCACACCATGTGGATCGGTCTGGAATATTTCGCCACGGAAGGCGATGCGTTGTGGCAGATGCCGAGCGAGCAGTTCATCAAGATGGCCACCGACGAGCTTATCAAGATCGATATCATCGCCCCGGATGCCGTGCTCGATGCCTGCCATGTGCGCGTCAAGAAAGCCTACCCCGCCTACTACGGATCGTACTATCAGCTGGATACCGTCAAGACGTATCTGAACGACATAACGAACCTGTTCTGCCTGGGACGTAACGGCCAGCACCGCTACAACAACATGGATCACTCGATGGCCACCGCCCTGGAGTGCGTGGAGCTGATCCGCAGCGGAAAGATCGAGGACAAGACTGCCGTATGGAACGTAAATACGGAAACAGAATACCACGAAAGCAAGAAAGTGGAAGAATGAAACTGAAAGAACTGTTTAACCGGTTGTTTGTAGAACCGACCACGAACATATGGCTGCAACTGCTGCGTTACGGCTTTGTGGGCGGTGTGGCGTTCGTAGCGGATTACGGCACACTGTTCGCCCTGACGCATTACGCGCACGTACATTACTTATTGTCGGCCGCCATAGCCTTCTGCATCGGACTGACCGTGAACTACCTGCTGAGCATATCGTGGGTGTTCAACAAGAACAGGAGCACCAAGCCCTGGGTGGAGTTCCTGGTGTTTGCGCTGATTGGCGTGATAGGCCTGGCACTGAACGAACTGATCATGTACGTTGCCACCGACCTGATGTCGCTCCACTATATGCTCAGCAAACTTGTATCCACAGCTATCGTTTTCTGCTGGAATTTCTTTGCACGTAAATTAATCATCTTCAAGTAATGGATAAGACAAAACTGCTCAAATACATCGTGTTTCCGCTGCTGATAGCAGTAGCGTGGTTATGGATGGCACGATACACGTTCAACGAAAAACCCGACCTGAACGGCGATAACATCAATTACTATATCTACGCCTCCTCGCTGGCATCGGGTCAGGGCTACTGCGACCTGTCGTATCCCGGCAGTCCGGCTACGAACAACTTCCCTCCCGGCTATCCTCTGCTTATGACTCCGCTCCGTATGATGACGGACAGCTTCGTGGCACAGAAATGGATGAACGAAGTGTTTGTACTACTGGCGCTGTTGCTGCTGTTCTTCGGTCTGCAGCGAGCAGGCTTGCCGACCGCCATATCATTCACCGCAGCCGTATCGGGTGCGTTCCTGCCACGGTTGTTCCACTTCTCGACGATGATGATGAGCGAGGCATCGTTCCTGCTCACCTCGGTAATAGTGCTGTACTGCCTGATCCGGATGTCGGAAAAAGAGCAGACTTGGTGGGACGAGCTGCGCAGCCCCTGGTTGTACCTGATGCTGATGATGCTGGTAATCAATTATCATATCCGCACGCAAGGCCTGGCGATGATTGCCGGTGTGCTGCTGGCACTGCTCATCCGCAAGCGCTGGGTGGCCTTCGGCGTTAGTGCCGTAGGGTTTGTGCTCGGTGCCCTGCCCTGGAAACTCAGAAACGCGGCCCTCGGGCTGAACGGCAACCGATATATAGACGCCATGATGCAAGCCAATCCCTGGCGACCGGAAGAAGGTACACTGACCGTGACAGAGATGATCTCGCGGTTCTTCGACACCCTGCAGATGCTGCTGTTCCAGGCTATACCGAACACGGTTATGCCGTTCTTTAGCACCAACCCCGATCAGCCGGAGTATTCATTCGGCATCTATCTGACCGGTGCGCTGATGGTAGGCATCATGATCTTCGGCTGCTGGAAGATGGGCAACTGGCGCTGGGTGATGCTGGCATATATCGCTGCCACCTTGGGACTGATATCGCTGTTCTCCACCCCCTCGGGCAGCCGCTATATAACGACTATACTCCCGCTGCTGTCCGCCGCGCTGATGGTAGGATTGTGGTCGCTCGTTACACTCATCCCCAAACGCCCGCAATGGCTGGACACAACCGTAGCTCTGGCATTGCTGCTGCTCTTGCTGACAGCCAAGCCCGGCATGCAGGACGAGCACAAACAGTCGCAGATGCGCTATCCGAAGCCCTATAAGCAGTTCTTCCAGATTGCCGAGCAAGTCAAGAAAAAAACACCGGAAGGGACAGTGGTCTGCTCGCGCAAGCCACAGATGTTCTACCTGTACTCCAACCGTCCGGGTACAAACTACCGCTACACCAAGGATGCCCGCGAACTGCTGGACGATCTGGCAAGCAAGAAGGTGGATTATGTCATCCTGGATGCACTGGGCTACTCGTCCACGGCATTGTACCTGTTCCCCGCCATACAGGCGTATCCGCAGTTCTTCGCGCCCGTGATTCACTACGAAGATACGCACACCTACCTGCTGCGCTTCATGCGCGAACAATACGAAGGACAATTTGAGTCCACGAATTAAGCGAATTAAACGAATAACGGAGGGCGTTTTGTAGGTTCGAGGTTGCAAACGGACGATTATTGGGGGATAGAAGCGCATTTTGTAGGGGGATTATTTGCATATTTCAAAAAATTGTAGTACCTTTGCACCCGCTTTTTGAAAATTAAAACTTTCGCACTCCATTCCGGGGTCCCCGAAAATTTTAATTTTTGGGGAGAGCCAAAGCAATTGTGCGCTTAATGTCGCACAGCGACATCAGATAGCACAATTTGCTGAAGGCGACATGGTGGTCTTAGCTCAGTTGGCAGAGCATCGGATTGTGGTTCCGAGTGTCGTGGGTTCGAGCCCCACATTCCACCCACGGACATCCCATTCGGGATGTCTTTTTTTGTATATCAGTTTCTGTTATTTTGTAGTATGGAATTTGCAATTATAGAATTTATATAAATAAATTTGCAAATGTCATTTTTTTTTCGTAACTTTGTACGTTTTTTGGAATAATCCGAAGTGAAAGACTTATTCGACATATTTCTGCATGCCGAGACGATCGAGGTAGATGACTTGGCGGACTATCAGGTAGCCCTGATCGATACGGAAGATCCCTACCCCGCAGCGATGGCTGTAACGGCACTGACTCTGTATCAGTTGGAGCACGAATACGACCGTGGTCGCCTGCAGATGATCCTGTGGGCACTAAGCACGCGTTGCGCCGATGAGGTGCAGGTGCGGGCTATGGTCGGGCTGCTGCTGATCATTGCGCACAACGGTATAAACAACACATGGGTGCTGGAGCAACTGGCAGATGTGCTGTCGTACCACGATGAGTTGGCTTACGATGCCTGGATGACATTGCTGGAGATGACCAAACCCGAGGTGTACGATCACAACTATGCGGTACTGAAAGATATGTACAACACGCATCTGTTTACCGAACACCCGAAGATGTTCTTTGAGCCATTCGAGCGTGGTATAGTGGAAGATCTGGATGATTACGAGTGGAAACTGGCAGAGTTGTTCTTCCGTGCGTTGAACGTGTGCGACAGTGACATGTATGTCATGATGCTGCTGCTCAAACAGTTCTTGCCATCCTTAGCACAACAGCTCAAGGATGATGACATTGATCTGGAGTCGATGGAGGACATGGACATCAAGTTTCAGCAGATGATGATGATATCCAACGGAAAGGATCATATCATCCCGCGCGAAGAAGAACTGAGCGAAGTGGAGAACTACGTGATGCAGCTGTACCGGTACATCAATCTGTCGCCGCACAGCAAGATACAGAAAGGCAAAAACATCCGCGATTTGCGCAGCTCGATGGTGGACAGAATGATCATCGTAGGCGCAGCACGCAAGCTGGAAGCGGAGGAGATTTAGGGTGAATGGATGAATGGATGAATGAATGAACGGTAATTATGGATAAAAGACCGACAATAATAGATTTTGTAGAGCGTTGCACGCACGAATATGCGGAGCACGTATTTTTGCGCGAGAAGATCGACGACAAGTGGACAGCCACGACTTATCGCGAGACGCGCGAACAGGCGCACATCATCGGTGCGGGACTGATGGCTTTGGGATTGCAGAAAGGTGAACGCGTTGCCCTACTCTCGCAGGGCAGAAACCTCTGGGTAACCGGCGAGCTGGGCATCCTGTATGCCGGAGCGGTGAACGTGCCGCTGTCCATCAAGCTGGAGGAGTCCTCGGACTTGCTGTTCCGTATCCGTCACTCTGACGCCGTGATGATCATGACATCCGAGCAACAGCTGCCGAAGATCCGCAAGATCCTGCCCGACTGCCCGAACGTACGCAAGGTGATCGTATTCGACCCGCTGGAGAAGTACGAAGCCAAAGAAACAGGCATAGACGAGGTGATGGCCCTGGGTAGAAAGCAACTGGAGAAAGACCCGAAAGCATTTGAGGAGCGCTACAAGAGCGTACAGCCCGACGACTATGCCAACATCTCCTACACCTCGGGCACCACGGCCGACCCGAAAGGCATCCTGCTCACGCACCGCAACTACACGGCTAACGTGGAACAGGCACGCTCGGTGGTACGCATCGATATTGATGACACGATGCTGATCATCCTGCCGCTCGATCACTGCTTTGCACACGTAGCAGGATTCTACACGATGATGTCGTACGGCGGCTCGATAGCCACCGTGCCTGTAGGCAAGAATGCTATGGCTACACTGAGGAACATTCCCGTAGCCATCCGCGAGACGCAACCTGCGCTGATGCTCAGCGTACCCGCCCTGGCACGTAACTTCCGCAAGAACATCGAATCGGGCATCAAAGCCAAAGGACCGAAGGTGGAGAAACTGTATAACTTCGCCCTCAAGAATGCCATAGCCTACAACAAGGAATATTGGAACCGTGGCGGTTGGCAGTTCTGGCGTTATCCGCTGGTACGGCTGTTCGACAAGCTGATCTTTGCCAATGTGCGTCAAGGTTTTGGCGGTAAGATGAAGTTCTTTGTAGGCGGCGGTGCGCTGCTGGACATCGAGTTGCAGCGGTACTTCTGCGCCGTAGGTATGCCTATGTTCCAGGGCTACGGACTGAGCGAAGCCACGCCTATCATCTGCTCCAACGCCACGAACGCAGCCATCTTCGGCTCAAGTGGTAAGATAGTAGCCAACGAGGAAGTGAAGATCTGCGATGCCGAGGGGAACATTGTCCCGGACGGTCAGCGCGGAGAGATAGTGATACGCGGCGAGAATGTGATGGCAGGTTACTGGAAGAATCCCGAATCGACCGCCAAGACGATAGTCGATGGCTGGCTGCATACCGGCGACATGGGTTATGTGACCAAGAAACACCCGGGCTACCTGTGGGTAGTAGGACGATTCAAGAGTCTGCTGATCAGCGCCGATGGCGAGAAGTACAGTCCGGAAGGATTTGAGGACAGCCTGACCGACGGTTCGCCATACGTAGATCAATGTATCCTGCACAACAACCAGAACCCCTACACCATCGCCCTGATTGTGCCGAACAAGGATGCGCTGCACGCCTATTGCAAGAAGCAGGGCATCGATCCCGCGAGCGAGGAAGGCAAGCGACTGATGCTGGGTAAGATACAAGCCGAGGTAGATTCCTACAAACCCGGCGGCAAACATGCCGGCATCTTCCCCGAAGTATGGCTACCCAAAGCATTGGCCGTGCTGGGTGAGCAGTTCACCGAACAGAACCACCTGGTGAACTCAACAATGAAGGTTGTTCGCGGCAAGGTGGAGGACTACTTCGCTGACCGCATCGATTATGCCTACACACAGGAAGGCAAAGCATTGTACAACGAGAAGAACATGGAGGCAGTGTGATGGTACCCGTATTGGAGAACAGGAAATGGAAGGTCGTTAAGTCCGAGAATATCCTGAGGATGGGACAATGGCTGAGCGTACGGCAAGAGACGGTAGAGCTGCCTTCGGGACGACAGATACCAACCTGGTTCGTGCTTGAGTTCCCGAACTGGGTGAACGTGATAGCCATCACCAAGGACGGCAAGTTCGTGATGGAGGATCAGTACCGCCACGCCTTGGGGCAGACCTGCTACGAGATAGTGGCAGGCGTGATTGACGAAGGCGAGACACCGCTGGAAGCAGCCAAGCGCGAACTGAGTGAAGAGACAGGTTACGGTGGAGGGACATGGGAACTGTTCATGACTCTCTCCCCCAACCCCACGAACCACAACAACCTGCAGTACACCTTCCTGGCACGCGACGTGGAGAAGATCTGCGAGCAACACCAGGAAGCCACCGAGGATATACACGTGGATATCTTCACGCGGGAAGAAGTACGCGAGATCCTTGACCGCGGCATGATCATGCAAGCCCTGCACGCTGCGCCATTATGGAAATACTTTGCAGAAAATAACAAATAAATACTAACAAAATAAAATTCATTACACAATGAAACCAACCCACATTGAGCATTTAGGAATTGCTGTTACCAGCATTGAAGAAGCTGCTCCCTTCTTCGAGTTTTTGTCAGGCGCTCCCTGCTACAGCATTGAGGTAGTAGAGGATCAGAAAGTTCGTACTGCCTTCTTCAAGGTAGGCGAGGTAAAGATTGAGCTGCTTGAGCCGACCTCTCCGGAATCGACCATTGCCAAGTTCATCGAGAAGAACGGCGGACGCGGCGGTGTACATCACGTAGCTTTCAACGTTGAGAACGTAGCTGACGCGCTGGCTGAATGCGAAGCCGCAGGCATCCAACTCATCGACAAAGCTCCGCGCAAAGGTGCCGAGAACCTGATGATCGCCTTCCTGCATCCGAAGAGCACTAAGGGCGTTTTAACTGAATTGTGTCAACAACCTAAGTAAGCAGCGCCATGGATCAAGCTAAATTGCAAAAACTGATTGATAATCGCGCCAAAGCGATGGCAGGTGGCGGCGAAGCAGCCGTAGAGAAACACCACGCCAAGGGCAGTTACACTGCGCGCGAGCGAATCAATATGTTGTTAGACCCTAACTCCTTTGAGGAGGTAGATATGTTCCTCACTCACCGCTGCACGGACTTCGGCATGGAGAAGAAAGTGTTCCTAGGTGACGGTGTTGCTTGCGGTTCGGGTACGATTGACGGCCGTCTGGTATTCGTGTTCGCACAGGACGCAACGGTTATCGGCGGTTCGCTGTCGGAAACCATGGCGCAGAAGATCTGCCACGTGATGGATATGGCTATGAAGCTGGGTGCTCCTATCATCGGATTGAACGATTCGGGCGGTGCACGTATTCAGGAAGGTGCCTGCGCACTGGCAGGCTACGCCGAGATCTTCGAGCGTAATATCCTTGCCTCGGGCGTTGTACCCCAGATCAGCGTGATCTTCGGTCCGTGCGCCGGCGGTGCGGTGTACTCCCCTGCCCTGACGGACTTCATCATGATGACCGAGCAGAACTCGTACATGTTCATCACCGGTCCGAAGGTAGTAAAATCTGTTACCGGGGAAGATGTGACGGTAGAGCAGCTGGGCGGTGCCAAGGTACATGCTACCAAGTCGGGTGTGACACATTTCGTTGCCGCAACCGAGGAGGAGGCTATTGCCGAGGTACGTCGGTTGGTATCGTTCATCCCGCAGAACAACATGGAGGAAGCTCCGCTGATGGAGTGCTCGGATGATCCGACACGTGTGGATGACCAGCTGAACGAGATCGTTCCCGATGATCCCAACAAACCCTACAACATGAAGGACATCATTATGCGCATTGTGGATAACGGCGACTTCATGGAGGTTCACAAGGATTATGCCAAGAACGTGATCTGCGGTTTTGCCCGTTTCAACGGCCGTTCGACAGGTATCATCGCCAACCAGCCGAGCTGGCTCGCCGGTGTGCTTGACTGCGATGCCAGCCGCAAAGCAGCACGTTTCGTACGTTTCTGCGACGCATTCAACATCCAGATTCTTACCTTGGTTGATGTTCCGGGCTTCCTGTGCGGTACAGGTCAGGAATACGCAGGTATCATCGACCACGGAGCAAAACTGATGTTCGCTTATGGCGAGGCTACCGTGCCTAAGGTAACGATCACCGTTCGCAAGTCGTACGGCGGCAGTCATATCGTGATGAGCTGCAAGCAGCTGCGCGGCGATATGTGCTACGCATGGCCGAATGCCGAGATCGCCGTGATGGGTGCCAGCGGTGCCGTAGGTGTGCTGCAAGCCAAGGCGATCAAAGCTATCGAAGATCCGGCTGAGAAGAAAGCGTTCATCGCCGAGAAGGAAGCCGAGTACAAAGATAAGTTCGCTTCGCCCTACCAGGCTGCCAACCGCGGATATATCGACGACGTTATTGAGCCGCGTAACACCCGTGCACGTATCATTCGCGCGTTCGAGATGTTGCAGACCAAGCGCCTGAGCAATCCGCTTAAGAAGCACAGTAATATTCCATTGTAAAATGGTAAATGGTAAATGACTAAATTGTAAATTACTATGACATTACTTGCAATCACAGCAGATACATGGATCATCACCTGCCTGGGATTCGGCATCGTGCTGCTGCTGTTGTTCTGCCTCGTGTTCATCCTGAATTTCTTCGGATGGAGCATGCAGAAAATTGTAGCACCGAAAGAGCCGAAAGCAGCCGAGGAGTCAAAAGCCGAAAGTCGAAAGTCGAAAGACGCGACCGGAGCTCCTTCGGATGCCGAAAAAGCCGCGATAGCCATGGCTCTGTACAAGGCACACAACGACGACGAGATGGCCGCCGTTGCCTACGCGCTCTATCTGGCGCATAGCGAGCACGATATACCCAATTCGGTGATCTCGTTGAAGCGTCACGCTACATTATGGAACGATAAATCATTTGGTATGAACAATGTTGGGTTTTAGCCAACATTAATCGTGCCTCGAAAGAGGCTAAGAACAATGTGGGATTCTGATTCCCCGAAAAATAACACAATAATGAAAGAATTTTCTTTTAAGATCAACGGTGCTGAGTACAAGTGCGCCGTAGAAGAGATTGAAGCCGGCAAGACGAACGTAACCGTTAACGGCAATGTTTATACAGTAGAAACCGAAGTACCCGCTGCTCCGGCTCCCAAACCTGCTCCTGCTCCCAAAGCAGAAGCTCCGAAGGCCGCTCCTGCCCCTGCAGCTGCTCCGGCACCCAAGGCTGAAGCCCCGAAGGCTGCTCCCGCTGCCGGCGTACAGGTTAAGAGCCCGCTGCCAGGATCGATCATCAAGGTGCTGGTAAGCGAAGGTCAGGCTGTTAAGAAAGGCGACACGCTGCTTACGCTCGAATCCATGAAGATGGAGAACCCCGTGCTTGCCGAGCAAGACGGTACGGTTAAGCAAGTTGCCGTAACTCCCGGCCAAAACGTTATGCAGGATGACCTGCTGATTGTTTTGGGATAAATGACAGATTACAAATCACCAATCACAAATAAAATCCTATGAATATCATAGAATTTTTCCAAGGCATGGGATTCATGCAGATCACGTGGCAACAGCTGGCAATGCTGCTGATCTCGTTCTTTCTGCTGTACCTGGCCATCAAGAAACAATACGAGCCGTTGCTGCTGCTACCGATAGCGTTCGGTATGCTGCTCACCAACCTGCCGGGTGCGAACATGTTCCACCAGGAGCTCTGGTCGGCTTTCCTTGACCCAAGCAGCCCTGCGTACCACTCCTACGGAGCTATTCTGAAGGAAGGCGGACTGCTCGACGTGCTGTACATAGGCGTGAAAGCCGGTGTCTATCCCTGCCTGATCTTTATCGGTGTAGGTGCGATGACGGATTTCGGTCCGCTGATTGCCAACCCGAAAGCATTGGTGTTGGGCGCTGCAGCACAGATCGGTATCTTCGTAACGTTCCTGTGCGCCAATGCTATGGGCTTCACGCCTGCCGAAGCAGGTTCGATAGGTATCATCGGCGGTGCTGACGGTCCTACGAGTATCTTCCTGACGAGCAAGCTTGCTCCGCATCTGCTTGGCCCGATTGCCATTGCTGCCTACAGTTACATGGCTCTTGTTCCGGTTATCCAACCGCCTATCATGCGCGCGCTGACTACGAAAAAGGAGCGTGCCATCAAGATGGGTCAACTGCGTCCGGTGAGCAAGAAGGAAAAGATCATCTTCCCAATCCTGGTCACTACCGTAGTAGCGCTGATTCTTCCCGATGCTGCTCCGCTGATCGGCTGCCTGATGCTGGGTAACCTGATGAAGGAATGCGGTGTGGTTGAGCGCCTGAGCAAGACTGCCCAGAACGAACTGATGAACATCGTGGTTATCTTCCTCGGTTTGTCGGTAGGTGCAACAGCCACGGGCGATTCGTTCCTGAACCTCAAGACGATAGGCATCCTGACTATGGGTATCGTTGCCTTCGGTTTGGGTAGTGCCGGCGGCGTGCTGCTGGCTAAGTTCATGAATTTATTCCTGAAAGAGAAGATCAACCCGCTGATCGGTTCAGCCGGTGTGAGCGCCGTACCGATGGCAGCTCGCGTAAGCCAGCAGGTAGGTCAGGAAGAGAACCCGAGCAACTTCCTGCTGATGCACGCCATGGGTCCGAACGTGGCCGGCGTGATCGGTTCGGCTGTTGCAGCAGGAATACTGCTGACCATGCTTGGCTAATGTTGTACAGATGAAGTATGAACAATACGGATAAGTACATATTTTTCTTAGGAATCGGGGGCATAGGTATGAGTGCCTTGGCGCGTTATTACCGTCACGTGGGTTACCGTGTGGCAGGCTATGACCGCACACCATCGGCACTGACCTATGCCCTGGAGTCCGAAGGGATACAGGTGTTCTACGAGGACAAGCCCGAGTTGTTGCCATTTGCAGCCGAAGACTTGCCGGTAGTATGGACACCCGCTGTGCCTCAGGACACAGCCCTATATCACTATTTATCTGCGCACGGCGCGCACATACACAAGCGCGCGCAAGCGCTGGGCGAGATTACCTCGCACAAGCATCCGCTGTGCGTAGCCGGGACACACGGCAAGACAACCACCAGCACCATGCTGGCACATCTGATGGCGATACATGGTGGAGTGAATGCCTTTCTGGGCGGCATAAGTGAGAACTACAAGACGAATCTGCTGCTGGATGCAGACAGCGAGTACGTAGTAGTTGAAGCCGATGAGTTCGACAGGAGTTTTCATCATTTGCGTCCGTATATGTCCGTAGTGACCAGCGTCGATCCCGATCATCTGGATATCTACGGCACAGAAGAAGCCTATCGCGAGAGTTTCGAGCATTATTGCAGTCTGGTAAGCAATACCTTGCTACTCAAGTACGGACTGCAGGACAAGTTACACTTGTCCACTCACGCACGGGTACTAACCTACTCTGCCGACAATACCTCCGCGAATTTCCATGCGGCAAACATTGTTGCCGCCAATGGACAAGTCACCTTCGACCTCGTTCACCCCGAAGGCATAATCAAAGGTTTGCGGTTAGGAGTGCCAGTTTGGGTGAACATCGAGAACAGCGTCGCAGCCGCAGCTATAGCCATGCTATGCGGCGTGACGGAAGAGGAAATACGTAGCGGACTGGCATCGTTTGCGGGTGTGCACAGACGCTTCAATATACATGTCAACAATGAGCGCATAGCGTATATTGACGACTATGCTCATCACCCGCAAGAGATAGCGGCATCGATTGCATCGGTAAGGAAGCTATACCCCGAACGGCATCTGTTGGGTATCTTCCAACCGCACCTGTACACCCGCACGCGGGACTTTGCCGATGCGTTTGCAGCCGTATTGTCAGAGTTGGATGAGGTAATACTGCTGCCCATCTACCCTGCCCGGGAATTGCCCATCGAGGGTGTGAACTCCGAGATGCTACTAAGCAAGATCACTTGCCCCCGCAAGCAGCTACTGAGCAAAGACGAACTGCTGCAACAGATAGCCAAGCGGGCAGAAAAAGATGCACCGGTAGCCGTACTGACCATCGGCGCGGGAGATATCGACCGATTGGTGCCCGCTATTGCGGAAGCGTTAAAGGGTTAAGCGGTTAAACTGTTAAAGTGTTAAGTTGTTAAAGTGTTAAATAAACGGAAAATAGGACGATGGTTGCTGGTGATAGCGATGGCTGTTGCGGTTATCGGTTTGGGTGTGACGGTTAGCCGACGGGCCGCCGACCCCGTATGCAGCAAGATAAGTATTATCATCAAGGACAGCCTGCAGCGGCAATACGTCACTGCTCATGAGTTGCAGCAACAATTGCGTCAAGCCGGTCTATGGCAAACAGGCGAACCGCTGTCGAAGATCAGTTGCCAGGCTATTGAGCAAAACCTGCTTACCCACCCTATGCTACGTCGCGTACAATGCTACGAGTTGCACCGCGGAGAGTTGCGTATCGTAGTACGCCAACGCCAACCCGTGATGCTGGTGAAAGGCGATGAGCACTACTATCTTGACTCCGACCGCAAAGTGATGCCCGTACGGGCTTCGGTAAACACTCCTGTACCCGTTGTGAGCGGACGAATCGGCAAGCAGCAAGCCACAGGAGAGATGTACGACTTTGTAGTATGGCTATCGGGCAACCGCTTCTGGCGCGACAAGATTCATCAGATTCACGTGATTACCCCAAAGATGATCGAACTGGTGGACGATGTGCATCACTATACGATCATCCTCGGTTCGCTGGACGGCAGCCGACGACGCTTGACAGACTTGCAAAAGCTGTATGAAGAGGGATTTGATAACTTAACAAGCGGCTATCCCCCATACAGACAGATAGATTTACAATATACCAACCAGATAATAGGAAGGAAATAACTATGATACGAAAGACAGATTTACCTCAACCCATTGTGGCGATAAACATAGGCAGCTCGGGCATTCGTGCTATAGCAGCCGACTACGACGAACGTCATGAAACGTTTCATATACTCGGAAGCGAATACAGCACCTATCGTCATCCATGCATTGAGAAAGGTGTTGTGCAGAACTCCAGTGATATAGGGTTCATGGTCAACGAAACGTGGAAGAAATTGTGCAACCGCGTAGGTCGTGGCGAGTTAAAGAATATCTTCGTATGCGTAGGTGGTCAGTCGCTTCAGTCGGTGCATGTCGAAGCCCATCGTCAACAGCGGCGCAGCGAGATACGCCAGAAGATGCTGAGTGAAATGATTCAGGAGTGTTCACTCAAGATAGAGAGAAGCGCAGCAGAAGCCGGCGTGTTGTCGGTGCTCCCCGAGCGTTGGGATGTAGATGGTGAGTCGTACGACAACTTGCCCGTAGATGTAGTCGGCAAAGATATAACGCTATATGCTACCGCCTTTGTGATGCGCAAAGCCTACAGTACCAAGATTGACGATATGATGCGCCGTACGGGGTTGACGATCTATGACCGTGAACTGGTGCCCGACGCATGTATCACAGCCCTGACGGTTGATGAAGAGCGCGAGAAAGGCTGCGCAGTGATAGATATGGGAGCGCAGACTACTACCCTGACCGTATACAAGAACAATCAGTTTTATCTGACAAAAGTTAAGCCGCTGGGTGGATACGATGTGACGCACGACATCGAAACGATAGGAATAACTCCCCAGGATGCCGAGAAACTCAAGTGTAAGTTCGGCACACTGAGTCTGAAACCCGATTTGGTGGACAGGAGTATTGCCAATATCCCCTCGGCACGCGAAGGTGAAGAGCCTGTCAGCACGACGTACGGCAACCTCTGTTCGATCATCGCATGGCGAATTAACGAGACGGTTATCCCCCTGCTGGAGGAGATCAAGCGCGTGGAAGATATACGAATCATCTATCTTACAGGCGGAGCATCGATGCTGAGAGGCATAGTACCTTTCCTAAGCAAGAAGACGAATATACCCGTCAAGTATGCTACGCACGCGCAGTACCTGGCACATGACACCGAAGACGAGTATTACAAGCCGCTATACGGCACACTCGTAGGCACGCTGCTGCTCGGACAGGAATACATGAGTACTCACCCCGACGACAAGCCCGGCAAAGAAGACTGGCTGGGCAAGATCAAGGAGACGATGGGTATGCTGTTCGGCGGAGAAGAAATGGCGGAATCAAACAACAAACGAATTTAAATACATAACTTTATGTCTGAAATAATACCATTACCATTTGTTATGGAATCCGAGAGTATCATTAAAGTGATGGGCGTAGGAGGCGGTGGCGGAAATGCCGTGAATCACATGTTCAAGATGGGCATCCGCGATGTCAGTTTCCTCGTTTGCAACACGGACAGGATTGCTTTAGGGCAGTCAAGTGTGCCATCGAAGTTACAACTTGGTCCGGGTCTGGGTGCGGGCGGCAAGCCTGAACGCGCGCGGGAATTAGCCGTAGAGAACCGCGACCGCATACGTGAGGCTCTGAACGACGGTACGAAGATGCTGTTCATCACAGCAGGCATGGGCGGCGGTACAGGAACCGGTGCTTCGCCTATCGTAGCCGAAGTGGCGCAAGAGATGGAGATTCTGACGGTAGGTATAGTTACTATCCCCTTTGCATTTGAGGGTAAACCGAAGATTCGCAAAGCCTTGGTAGGTGTAGCCGAATTGGCAGAACATGTGGATGCACTGCTCGTGATCAACAACGAGAAACTATGCAAGATCTTCCCCGATCTGGACCTGCCCAACGCATTCGACAAATCGGATGACGTGGTGGCCAATGCCGCCAAGTCAATAGCAGAGATTATCACTATTCCGGGCTATATCAATACGGACTTTGCGGATGTATATAACACCTTGAAGAAAGGTGGTGTAGCCATCATGAACGTAGGGCAAGCCAGCGGTGAGGAACGCATCACCAAAGCTATCCGCAACGCGCTGGAGTCGCCACTTGTGAACACCAACGATGTTCGCGGTGCATCGCGCGTGCTGCTGCAGTTCTATTGCTCGCACGAAAACGCGATACGCATGAACGAGTTCAGCCAAATAACTGCGTTCGTGGAACAAGTTGGCGATGAGGTGGAAGTACAATGGGGAGCAAGTTACGATGACGAGTTGGGTGAGAACGTGCGCGTAACCATCATTGCTACCGGATATAGCGTAAGTGATATACCAGGCATTAATGCCATTCCGCTGGAGATAAACGCACAGCCGAAGGTCGTAGAAGAACCGGTACAACAACCCAAGACACTTGAGGAAGCAGTAGAGCTATTCTACCCTGCTGACAAGCCCCAAGAGCCCGAGATCCCAGAAACACCGGAGACGCCTGCCCCCTCCGATGAACCATCGACGACAGAAGATGATGAGCCGAAGGAAACGGAACCAACCCCGCAGCCCGCTCCGGAAAAGCAACTATTGCATCAACCAATAGATTTCATAGACTTCGGTGACGATGACTCCGATTCGGATATCCAAAACGAATGGAAACGCCGCTAAGACAATCGTAAATCGTTAAATCGTCGACAATTATGACATTGATTGATACCATAACAGCATGGTACACGACGCATATGAGTCATGTGTCGATTATGGCACTGATGACCATTGAGTCGTCGTTCATTCCCTTCCCATCAGAAGTGGTTATACCTCCCGCAGCCTACGTGGCCGGCAATCCGGAGAGCGTACTATGCGTTACAGGCAACTACTTGATGGATGTATTTCTGATTGTAGTGTCAGGGACTATCGGAGCAATGCTCGGCGCAATCATCAACTACCTGCTGTCGATGTGGTTAGGCCGGTTGGTGATCTACAAGTTTGCTGACAGCAAGTTGGGACATCTGTGCCTGCTGGACAGCAACAAGGTGCGCAAGGCGGAAGATTACTTCAACGAGCATGGCAAGATTTCCACCTTCATCGGAAGACTTATTCCTGCCATCCGCCAACTGATCAGTATTCCCGCAGGCTTGGCTAAGATGCCGTTCGGGCAGTTCTTGCTATACACGTTCCTTGGTGCGTTCTTGTGGAACACGGTGCTGGCAGTATTAGGATATGTGGCTCACGGTCAGGCAGACCTGATCAATCAATACAGCCACGAGTTGAGCATCGTGCTCATTGCCTTGTTCGGCATTGGTATATCTTATGTAGCCGTAAAGCAGATCCTGAAACTCCGTAAACAGAAATCTGAAAACTGATTGCTAACTACCATGCATCCCTTGCTTGATTTATTCTACCCCACGTTGTGCCCTGTGTGCATGCGTGGGGTAGATGCGTTACACAGCTTGTGTGATGACTGCATGCGGCAGTTACCGCGTACCGAGCATCACATCCTTCGCGAGAACAAGATCGAGATGCTGTTCAACGATATCAATCGTCCGCGCAAGCAATGGTACAAGCCGCGTTTTGTACGTGGCGGGGCGTGGCTGCATTACGATGACAACGTAGCCAAGGTTATTCATGCCGGCAAGTTTTTCGAGCAACCGGAGATAGATATGTCACTGGGGCGTCAGGCAGCTTTGGAGTGGCAAGAGAGCGGATTCTTCGATGGCATTGATCTGCTTGTGCCTGTTCCTATCCACCCCAACCGCTTGCGAGAGCGCGGGTATAACCAGAGCGAGTATGTATGCCACGGGTTAGCCGAGGTGCTACATCTGCCCATCGACACCACAACACTGCTGCGTATACGCGACACCCCCAAACAATCCCAACTCACCGATGAAGAAAGGCAAAAGAATGTGGAACACGCCTTTCATATTCCTACCCCGACCAATTGGCATAACCAACATATCCTGCTCGTGGACGATGTGATTACGACAGGAGCAACCATTCGCAACTGCATAAAAGAGATAACGCCTATCCGAACATGTCAGATAAGCGTTTTCTCATTATCCATCGCGCGCTAACTGTTAGATGAAGATCAACTGCACGATGATGTAGATCGGCAAGCAGACGATGAGCGAGAACTTGATCATGTAGCCGAAGAACGACGGCATATCGATACCACTCTGCTCTGCGATAGACTTAACCATGAAGTTAGGACCATTACCAATATACGTCAGGGCACCAAAGAATACAGCACCCATCGATATTGCCTTCATGAACTCCGGAGCTATACCTGCCACAGCGGTTATACCCTCACCTACAGGCAAAGTCGTTGCCGTAGCGTGGAAGACCATAGCCGTAGGAGCGTTATCCAGGAATGCACTCAGCGCACCTGTGCAGTAAACGAATTGCCAAGGCTCATGAACGGGCAGCGGATTCTGCTGCAAGAACATCAGCGCAGGAGTCATCGTAGCGAAGATGCCCAGGAACACACAAGCCACCTCGAGGATAGGAGTCCAACTATAACTATTTTCTTCGCGAGTTTTCTTGGCAGTAGTCAGCCAACTCAACGCAATGATGAGGATGAATACCCACTCACGCAAGAGTTTCAAGTACCACGGAGCGTCGTGCTCACCCATAGCGGGGATGTACGTTGAGTTGATGAACATCGTGGAGCATACAACGCAAAGCAACCAAACGATGTTGATCAGACCCGTTGCGGTCAGTTTCTTTGCCTCACGCACATCAGCCATCAGGTTGGCGGTAGGCTCCTTGCGATACAGATACATATCCACTATATAGTATACAGCCAGCAGCAGAGCACCTGTAGCAGCCCACTCGGGCAACATGTTCTGCATCCACCACATGAACGGAGTACCTTTCTGGAACAGCAGGAACAATGGGGGATCACCCAGCGGCGAGAGCAGACCACCGCAGTTCGCTACGATAGCGATAAAGAACAGTACGGTGTGTACCTTGTACTTACGTTGCTTGATCGTCTCAAGCAGCAGACGGATGAGAAGCATAGCAGCGCCTGTGGTCCCCATGAACGAGGCCAAAACCCAGCCGATAGCCATGATGATGGTATTCGTCAAGGGGGTGGCCTTCAAGTCACCACGAATACATATACCGCCGGTGGTTACAAACAAAGCCATCAGCAGTAGGATAAACGGCACATAGTCGTAGATCATCTGATGCATCAGCTCGTGACTCATGCCGTTGACACACAACCAGATACCTACCGGTACACCGAGAATCAGCGAGACATACAGCTTGTGTATGTTCTCTTCCCACCACTCACCTACATGAGGAATGAGCGGCAGAATAGCGATGCACAAGAGCATCACTACGAACGGGATTAACATCCACGCAGGAATTAAATGTTCAATCATGATTTGTATATTTGATTTTATATGATTACAAACAAATCAGCACACAAAGTTACGAAAAAAAAATCATATATGCAAATTTTCTTGCACTTTTTTTCCGAAAACATTCATTTTTTACTTCAATCCGCTGTTTCTTTGCCTTACCGCCTCATAAATCATCACACCTGCAGCCACCGAAACATTGAGTGACTCCAGTTTACCAAGCATCGGTATGCGCACCTTATCGGTAGCCAGATTGAGGTTTGCTTCATAAATGCCATGCTCCTCACTGCCCATGATGATAGCCAGCGGTTGGCACATATCCGCCTCGGTGTAGTTCATCGTGCTGTGTTCGGTAGCGGCAACGATGCGCAATCCGCTGTCGCGCAGGAAGAGCAAGGCTTCCTGCATATTTGCCACCTTGCATACAGGCAGTGTGTGCAAGGCTCCGGCAGATGTCTTGATAGCATCGCCGTTAACGGCTACGCCGCTACGTGCGGCAATCACTATGCCGTCAACGCCTGCACACTCGCACGTACGGGCGATAGCTCCGAAGTTACGAACATCGGTTATACCGTCGAGCACCATAAGGAAAGGAACTCTCCCTTGCTCAAAAAGCATAGGAACGAGCAACTCAAGCGGAGTGAACTCTACGGGCGAGAGGAAGGCTATTACGCCTTGATGATTCTTGTCGGTATATTGGTTGAGCTTCTCCATCGGTACGCGTTGTATCTGCGTAGGCACGTTCGCCAGTTTGGCAGTCAGTTCGCGTCCGATGGCTGAAGTCATATCCCTACGAATGAGAACCTTATCGATTGTTTTTCCTGCATCGATAGCCTCTATCACGGCACGTATGCCAAAGATCATCTCGCTCTCCTTAGGGCGACGGGTTGAATACTGAGTTGGTAACATATATGTAAAAAAATTAATATTTCAGCCAATTGATAAATTCCATCGGGTCGGTAGTGAATGCCATCGGCTCAGCGATCTGCTTGCCTTGTGCATCGAGTTGTACATAGTACGGCTGGGCATTTGATCCGAACTGTTCGCGTTGAATGCGCGAATTCTTATCTCCTATGCCGTCGCGTTTGTCATCCACGAACAGTTCGATGAATACATAGTTCTGCAGCCGTGCTTTGACACTGTCGTCATCCAACACATAGGCTTCCATCTTTCTACAGTTGACACAACCGTAGCCTGTGAAGTCGATGATCACCGGTTTGCCTTCTTGCCGTGCATACGCCAATCCTTGCTCATAGTCGTGGAAGACCTCCCTACCCTCTATCTCCATCGGCGGTGCAAAGGCGGAAATTGCTTTAACCGGTGCCCCCCACACGCCAGGCACAAGATATGCGGCAAACGCCAGCGAAAGGATAACAACCGTCGCGCGCATCGCCTTTCGCACTGCATTAACCCTAATTATTCCCCACAACAGATACACGCCTATGCCTGCAAAACAGATGACCCAAATGGCTATAAACAACCACCGAGGCAGTATGCCCCAGCCGTACGCCATGTCAGCCACAGAGAGGAACTTGAGCGATAGAGCTAATTCGAGGAAAGCCAAAACGACCTTGAAAGAGGTCATCCAATCTCCGGATTTAGGGGCTTGCTTCATCCATTGGGGGAACATGGCAAACAGCGAAAAAGGCAAAGCCAAGGCAATTGCAAAGCCCAACATTCCTACAGCAGGTGCCATCAAGCTATGCCCTGCTGCCTCCACGAGCAGCGTACCTATAATAGGTCCCGTACACGAGAAGGATACGATAACCAGGGTAAACGCCATAAGCAGAATACTCAGGAAACCTCCCGTACTGCGCGCCTTATTGTCAATAGCAGTCGACCATGAGTCGGGCAACGTAATCTCGAACAAGCCAAAGAATGATAGGGCAAAAACGACCAATATCAGGAAGAAAACGATGTTCACTATGGCATTGGTGCTCAGGTCGTTCAGAGCCGAAGCGCCGAACAGGACAGTTATCAACAAACCCAAACCGACATAAATCACGATGATACTCAGCCCATACAGGACAGCATTCTTCAAGCCCTGATCGGTTCGCTTGAGGAAGAACGAGACTGTCATCGGGATAATCGGCCACACGCAAGGCGTGAATATAGCCAGCAAGCCGCCGAGCAAGCCCAACAGGAACAGCAACCATAATGAGCGTTGACTGTTGACTGCTGAAGACTGACGACTGACTGCCGACGGCTGATTGCTGATTGCTGAATACTCATATATCTCCGGCGCCGTACACATCACATCGTTGCACGCATTGTAGCGGATTGCCGCCAAATCGGTTTTAGCCAACGTAATAGTGTAACTGCCTGTATATTCTGCTTCGTATTCTGTATCCCCGATGCTGAACAGAGTCATGTGCCAACCGTCCTCAATCACGGCTGTGAGGCGTACGCTGTCACCCATATCTTCGCCCGCCCAAGTAACCGGCTGAACTATCTGAGCCGGCAGTATTACGGGCAGCAACATGATCAATGATAATAAAAAGTATCGTTTCATTTCTTAGGTATTGTTTCGTACTCGCAATTTTACGCTGCAAAGTTACAAAAAAAATCTTACATTTGCAAATTTTCGTGCAATAAAAGTGGAAAATATTTAAAAATGGCAAAAAAATATCTATTTGTAGGGGAAAAATGATTTTTTATGCCAATTTATTTGCAAATGTCATTTTTTTTTCGTAACTTTGTAGGCTGAAATTGTGCGGCAAGCGGGTATATGCTTGCATATGTATGCATGAACAATAGTAAATCAGTATGTTATAACAAGATGTTTAATATATTTAGAAAAAATATGGGAAATCAGAACCAACAATCCGGGACGATGTACAATGCCATCACCTCGGGAAGTAAGATTATCGGTACAATTATTGCCGATGGCGACATTCGTATTGACGGAATTGTAGAAGGCGAGATGCAATGTGCCGGCAAGGTGGTAATAGGTGAAAAAGGCCTGGTAAAAGGCACAGTAACCTGCCAGAACTCAGAAATCATGGGTATGCTTGATGGCAAGATTACCAACAGCCAGACACTGGCGCTACGCTCCACAGGCAAGATCAAAGGCGAAGTCATAACCCAAACCTTGATTGTAGAACCGAACGCACAGTTCAACGGCTCATGCCAGATGCCCGCTGCTGCTGCAAACCCTGCACCTAAAAAATAAACATATGCGAATTAAACCGTTCAGGGGGATTCGTCCTCCCAGAGAGTTGGCGAAGCAAGTAAGCAGTCGTCCGTACGATGTGTTGGATTCCGAGGAGGCAAGACAGGAAGCCGAAGGTAATCCGATGTCACTGTATCATATCATCAAGCCTGAGATCAACTTCGAGCCCGGTACGAGCGAGCATGATCCCCGCGTATATGAGAGTGCCGTAAAACACTTCCATATGTTCCGCGACAAAGGTTGGCTCCAGCAAGATGAGAAAGAGAAGTACTATGTATATGCCCAGACGATGGACGGCCGTACTCAGTATGGCCTGGTAGTGGCAGCGTGGGTGGAAGATTATATGGAGGGACGCATCAAGAAACATGAGCTGACGCGCAAGGACAAGGAGGAAGACCGCATGAAACATGTGCGTGTGAACAACGCGAACATCGAGCCGGTATTCTTTGCCTACCCTCATCGCGACGATTTGGATGCTATAGTAGCACGCGTGGCAAGCGGCGAGCCTGAGTACGACTTCGTGAGTGACGGCGACGGTTTCCGACACACCTTCTGGGTGATAGATGACGCAGCCACTATAGAGGCTATCACGCGTATCGTAGCGGATATTCCCGCCATGTACATAGCTGACGGTCATCATCGTTCGGCAGCCGCAGCACTTGTGGGCAACGAAAAACGCCAGAACGCTGAGCGGGAAGGGCAAACTGTAACAGGCGATGAGGAGTTCAACTTCTTCCTGGCAGTATGCTTCCCCGACAACCAGCTGCACGTGATGGATTATAACCGCGTGGTCAAAGACCTGAACGGCATGAGTCCCGAGGAGTTCCTGGGTAAACTCAAAGCACACTTCTACATTGAGGACAAAGGCGCAAGCATCTACCGCCCGGAAGCATTACATACCTTCGGACTATATATGGCAGGGCACTGGTACAAACTGACCGCTATGCCCGGCACATACACCAACGACCCGATAGGCGTGCTGGATGTAAGCGTATCGAGCAACTATATCCTGGATGAGATGCTGGATATCAAAGATCTGCGCACTGACAAACGTATCGATTTCGTAGGAGGTATACGCGGGCTGAAAGAGTTGCAAGACAGAGTGGATAGCGGCGAGATGGCAATGGCATTGGCACTCTACCCGGTTACCATGCAGCAGATTATTGATATAGCTGACAGCGGAAACATTATGCCGCCTAAGACAACATGGTTTGAACCCAAACTCCGCAGCGGATTAATTATTCATGAATTGGTATAAATACATATCAGTCCTTGCTCTTTGCTCCTTGTTTGTTTTGTCCGGCTGCGGCATACAGAAACGCGTAAAGAAGGCGGATAAGAAGTTTGCCATCGGTGAATACTACGATGCTGCACAGATATACAAGCAATGCAACTCGCGCATCAACGCCAAGAAGCAGCGCGAGTTGAAAGCTCATGTGTGCTACAATCAAGGCGAGTGCTATCGTATCCTGAACGAACCGAAAGCCGTAAGTGCGTATGCCTCGGCTATCAAGTACAAATATCAGGACAGCACGGTTTATCTGCATTATGCCGAAGTGCTGATGTACCAAGGCAAGTACAAGGAAGCAGAAAAAGCCTTCCAAACCTACCTCGAATGGCAACCCGACAGCTATCAAGCCCAAGCGGGCATATATGCCTGCCAGCAAGTGGGCGAGTGGAAGAATATACCTTCCCGATACAAGATTCAGTTGTCGAAAGATTTTAATGCCAAGCGTTCATCGAATTTCGCGCCCCGATACATCGGCAACAACGATGATGCCATCATGTTCACATCGAATAGACAGGAGCGAGCAAAAGGCAAGCAGAAACGCACCCAACGAGGCAGTCCCGTTACAGGGCAGCAGCTCTTCCAACTCTACTCGGCACGCAAGAACGCATCCGGGAAGTGGGAGGACATCGAGTTAGCGGAAGGCTTGTACGACAGCGGAGCAGAACAGGAAAAAGCCGAGAACGACAGTACCTCATCAGGGAAAGCGATGCCGGCGGAGTTCGGTGTATGCTGCTTCACGAGCGATGGCAAAACGATGTACTTCACTTACTCCAAGCCTGTTAACGGACAAGACTTAGGTGCCAAGATCTTTACATCTTCACGCGCCTCGGGTGAGTGGAGCGAACCACAGGAGGTTGTTCTGTTCAAGGACAGCAGCATAACCGTAGGTCATCCTACGCTCAATCCCACAGGCGACACCTTGTACTTCGTTTCAGACGCGCCGGGCGGTTATGGCGGCAAGGATATATGGTTTGCAGAGTATGACGGCACAGAGTGGTCAGTACCGGTAAACTTAGGCGCGCAGATCAACACCTCGGGCGAAGAGCTCTACCCCACGATGCGTGCCAACGGTGTGCTATACTTCTCGTCAACCGGTCATCCGGGTTATGGCGGTTTGGATATCTTCAAGGCCGAACGCGATACAACAGCCATAGACAGTCTGTCGGGCATGGGCTGGCAGATATACAATATGGGTGCTCCGTTCAATACTAACGGCGATGATTTCGGTATTACGTTTGCCTCGGAAGGGGAACAGGGATTCTTCTCATCCAACCGCGGGCAGAGAAAAGGTATTGATCAGATATACAGTTTCGTATTGCCTGAGATGGAGTTCATTGTCGAGGGAACGGTACTGGATAACAACAACGAGCCGATAAGCGAAGCAGCTATCCGTCTGGTAGGCAACAACGGCACGAACACTCGTCTGCAAGTACGCCGCGACGGCACGTACAAGATCAAGCTGCAACGCGATGTGAAGTACGTGATGCTTGGCACGGCACGCGGCTATCTGAATCAGAAACAGGAGTTGAATACCTTGGGATTGAAAGACAGTAAGTCGTACAGTCAGGATTTTGTTCTGTCGCCTATCAGCAAGCCTGTGACGATGGATAATATCTTCTACGAGTTCGGCAAGTGGGATTTGACTCCCGCATCCGAGACAGGCTTGGCAGCACTCGTCAAACTGCTTAACGACAACCCGAACATCACCATCGAGCTATCTGCACATACTGACTATGTGGGCAACGATGCTGCCAACAAAGAATTGTCCGCCAAACGTGCACAGAGCGTAGTAAGTTACCTGATCGAGCACGGCATCGAACGCGACAGGTTGACTCCGGTTGGTTATGGCGAAGAGAAACCCGTAGTGGCGGATGCAGCACTCAATCAGAAATATCGGTTCATTCCTGTGGATCAAGAACTGACGGAAGAGTTCATCACAGGATTGACGAGTGATCAACAGGAGATTTGCAACCAGATCAACCGTCGTACGGAATTCAAAGTGCTACGCACAACGTATAAACTTTATTAGACCGCCTTCGGCTCAAAGATAAAAGACAATTATGAAACAATATTTGGATTTATGCAGAAGAGTGCTCGAGGAAGGAGTACAGAAGACTGATAGAACGGGCACGGGAACGATTAGCGTGTTCGGTCACCAGATGCGCTTCCATATGGCTGACGGTTTTCCCTTGCTGACCACCAAGAAGCTGCACCTGAAATCGATCATCTACGAACTGCTATGGTTCTTGCAAGGCGATACGAACGTGAAATACCTGCAAGATCACGGGGTACGTATATGGAATGAGTGGGCGGATGAAAACGGCGACTTAGGTCCGGTGTACGGGCATCAATGGCGCTCGTGGCCGGATTACAAAGGCGGAACTATTGACCAGATAAGCAATCTGGTGGAGATGATCAAGAAGACTCCCGATTCGCGGCGGCTGATTGTTAGCGCATGGAACGTAGCGGAAGTGGATACGATGGCTTTGCCGCCGTGCCACACCTTGTTTCAGTTCTATGTGGCTGACGGAAAGTTGTCGCTGCAACTCTATCAGAGGAGTGCGGATATCTTCCTTGGGGTGCCGTTCAACATTGCTTCGTATGCCCTACTGCTGCAGATGATGGCACAAGTCACGGGTTTGGAATGCGGGGATTTTGTGCACACGTTCGGCGATGCACATATCTATCTGAATCATCTGGAACAAGTGAAGCTGCAACTGACACGCGAGCCGCGTCCGCTGCCTAAGATGCTGATCAATCCGGATGTGAAGTCGATATTTGACTTTAAGTACGAGGACTTTACACTAACCGATTATAATCCCCACCCGCATATTGCGGGAGTAGTAGCCGTATGATTTCGATAATTGTAGCTATAGCAGAAAATTACGCCATTGGTAAGAAGGGCGGATTGTTGTGTCACATGCCGGCAGACTTGCAACATTTCAAGAGTGTGACATCGGGACACACGGTTATTATGGGTGAGCGCACGTACCTGTCGCTGCCCAAGCATCCGCTGCCTAACAGGAAGAACATCGTGATAAGCGACAACCCTGCGTTCAACGACGAGCAGGCCATTGTGGTGCGTTCGATACCCGAGGCTATGGCGCAAGTGGCAAAGGATGAAGAGGCGTTTATCATTGGCGGCGGGATGATCTACAGACAGTTCATGCCGATAGCCGACAAACTGTATATCACGCATATTCACCACAGTTGGGAGGACGCTGACACGTTCTTCCCGGTGATTGAAAAGGAAACATGGCAGCAAACCGCCGCAGAGCGCCACGAGGCTGACGACAAGAATCCCTACCCCTACACGTACGCAGAGTACCTGCGCAAATAACTTGGCACGGTTATTGCAATGGCTCAAGTAAACACTAAAATTTTTGCGTTATGAAACAGATGAGATTATGCGTAACGATAGCAGCCATCATGATGGCTTATGTACTGCAGGCTGCGCCTTATACGGCACAGCTAGAGCATGTTACGGTGTTTACACAAGGAGCGGAATTGCAACAGAAAGTATCTATCCCCCTGCAAGCGGGCAACAATACGGTGGTGATAGAAGGTTTGTCGCCATACATCAACCAGAAGAGTTTGCAGATCGCTCTGAGCGGGGGCGTCATTGTGCAACAATACGCTTTTAGCAACGACTACCTGTCTGCCGACAAACGGAGGATGAACACAGCTGCCTTGGAAGATAGTCTGAAGTTGGCGCAGAATGCGTTGGCTGACGCGGAACGTTGGATAGCTACTGTCACGGAGATGCAAAAACTGCTGCAAGCAGGCGTGAACAGCACACTGACAGCCAATAGCGGTGTAACAACCGCAACGATTGACAAGAACCTGCAGTACTTCCGCACAAACGCTTTAGAGTTAGCCAAGCAACTCGACGCTACACGCGCCGAGAAGACGGCTCTTGAGAAACGCATCCAGGCTCTGCAGAAACAGATACAGGAGAACGGCGGTTTGGCAATCAACAAGGCAGGGATCGTGACGCTGGAAGTCAATTCCCCAAAGAAACAAACAATCAGCGCGTTGCTTACATATTTCACACCGCAAGCCTCATGGTATGCGACTTACGATCTGAACATTGCGGATCTGAGTTCGCCTATCGCTATGGTGATGAAAGCACACGTGGCACAACACACGGGTATCGATTGGCAGAATGCCCATCTGACCTTATCCACAGGCAGCCCGTCACGCACGAACGAAGCGCCGGAACTCTATACCTGGTGGTTGGAGCAACAGGTAGTTCGCACGCGCGCTTATGCGGCCAAGAACGCTTTGTACGGCGTAGCAGCCATGGCTGTAGAGATGGATGCAGCACCCCAGGCAGAAGAGGTGCTTTACGAAACAGCGGGTGTCGGCAGTTATGTTCAAGCCAACGAGCAAGCCTTGGCTGTGGAATATGCCATCAGCCTACCCTACACAATCGCCGGTAACGGCAAGGAGCAGATGATTGCCTTGCTGGACAAACAGATAACGGATGTGAACTATGCGTACTATGCTGCGCCGAAGATGGACGAAAGCGCTTATCTGGTGGCATATATCAACGACTGGAGTGCACTGAGTCTGCCTGACGGCACAGCGAACATCACATATAACGGTACGTACTACGGCGAGAGTCGCTTGGCGGCTAACAGCGAATCGGCGAAAGTGAGGCTGACCCTGGGCGATGACAAGCAAGTGAAGATCAAACGTGAGAAAACCGCCTACAACACCAAGACAAGCGGCAATAATAAGATAGTTACGTACGCGTACACGACGCACGTGCGTAATGATAAGAAGGAAAGCATCACGCTGACCCTGACAGACCAATATCCCGTAAGTTCAGCCAAAGAGATACAAGTGAGTGTGAGCGATAAGAACACGCAGCCGACCACCGATAACAAACAGACAGGTATAGTGACCTACGAACTGACGCTCGCACCCGCTGAAAGCAGAGATATCGTGCTCGGTTACACGGTTAAGTACCCCAAGGACTGGAAGATCAATTTATAATACCGTCAGCCAATATTGGCTGACATAACCCGCACCACTATGAAACGAACGATTCTATTCATAGCCTTGCTGAGCAGTACCCTGCTCTATGCGCAGCAGACGGGCAGCATACAAGGCACAGTTGTGGACAGTCAAACAGGCCAGATCCTGGAGATGGTGGCTGCACAGTTGTTTGTGTACTCCGATAACGACTCTACGATGGCCGGAGGCGCACAGACCGATGCGGAAGGTTACTTCTACTTCATGAAACTCAAGCCGGGCAATTACAAGATCGTTCTATCATCATTAGGTTATCACACCCGCATTATTCCCGCCGAACTGACTCCCGAACAACTATTTGTGGACTTGGGTAAACTGCCGCTGACCGAAGATGTTCAGACGCTTGAGGAGGTGAACGTGAAAGGCAAAGCGGCAGAGATGACCGTGAAAGGCGACACGATTGAGTACAACACCTCGGCGTACAAGATGGAAGAAACCGCTGTGGTGGAAGATTTGCTGAAAAAGATGTCGGGTGTGACGGTGGACAAGGAAGGTAATGTGACGGTCAACGGCGAGAGCATCAAAGCCGTTCGCGTGGACGGAAAGAAGTTCTTCGGTGACGATGTACAGACCGCCACAAAGAACATCCCCGCTGAGATGATCGAGAAGATTCAGGTGCTTGACGAGAAGAGCGAGACCTCGAAGATGACGGGCTTTGAGGACGATGAGACCTCTCGTGTGATCAACCTCACACTCAAGAAAGACCGCAAGCAAGGCTTGTTCGGCAACTTCAACGGCGGTGTAGGAGCAGACCTGGTGACGGACGACGGCAAGTGGTTTAATTATACGAATCCCGCTTTCGGATCTACGCCGTGGCAACTAACCAAGCACTTCTTCGAGAACGATTTCCGCTACTCGGCAGGAGCGTTCATGAACATCATGGCGGGCAACAGTCAGACCACCGTTATCGGCAATGCCAACAACACCAACGAGATCCGCATGGGTCGCGGTCGTGGCGGCTGGGGCAGTCAGAATCAAGGTATAACCTGGGCAGAGAACATCGGCGTGAATACGAGCATTGACGTGAGTGCCAACGTTCCCGGACTGTTGTTTGGCGGTGACGGACAGTTTGCCCACGCATCGAATAACACACGCGCTGACACCCACAAGGAGAGTTACTCCAGCGACAAGAACTACCTGCAGCAAGATAACTCATCCACCTTATCGAACACCTGGGATGCCAACGTCCGCCTGGAGATGGAATATGAGGTAGATTCCCTGAACAAAGTGCTGGTGCAACCGCAGTTCAGTTATGCACGAAGCATCTCGGATGCGACAAACACCTACTCCAACGCGCAGTATGCCGACGGAACGGACACAACAGTCATCAGCGACGGCAAGCAAACAAAGAACAGCCTGAGTCAGGATATCGGCGGCAAGATCCAGGTGATATATACCCACTCGTTCCTCAAGCCCGGCAGGAAGTTAACCCTGACGGGTAACGCCAACGTGAGCAACACCAAAGGTCACACCGATACCTACGCTTACGACAATCTGGGCGACAGCATCATGGTCAACCAGTTCACAAACAGCGGCAATACAGCAGTAGGCTACAGCCTGCGTGCCTCGTATATCGAGCCGCTCAAGAGCAAGGAGCACTTGCTGGAAGTAGCAGCGTTGCTGAGCGGCAACAACAGGCGTTCGAACAAAGACCAATACGACATCGGGCTTACGGATACCGCGTACAACTACGAGTACAGCAATAATCTGAAGAACGACATGTTTACCGAGCAACTGGAGTTGAACTACCAGTGGAAACACGAGAAGTTCAACTTGACGGCGGGCGTAAAAGGTCTGATGACCCAGACTCACTCGCGCACATACTACGGAGGAACGCTCATGCGCGATACCCTGCGTAATGTATTCAACTTTGCGCCGAACATCAATTTCCGTTACAAGTTCGGCAAGAAGGAGTTCGCGCGCATCCGCTACAACGGCACGACGCAGCAGCCTACCATCACGCAGCTCGAACCCGTGCGCAATAACTCCGACGCGATGTACGAGACGGTCGGTAACCTCGGCCTGAATCCCGCCTTCCGCCACAGCCTGAACATGATGTACTCGAAGTTCGACCAAGAGAAGTTCTGGAGTTTGATGACCGGTCTGCACGGCAATGTGACCAAAGATGCGCTCGTCGGCAACTCGCTCTACGATGAGACAGGCAAGCAATACCAGCAGACGGTCAATGCACAGGATGCACCGTTTGACGTACGGGCAGACCTGATGTTCAATACACCGTTTGCCAACAAGATGATGCAGTTCAACACCCGAACTGTGATCAGTTACAACCAGCGTGTGGGATATGTATCCTACGGCTACACGGCGGCACAGATTGCCGAGATGATTGCCACGAACAGCCTGGCTCTGGGTGACCGTTCGCTGACCGGCAACGTGCAGGTAGGCGAGAATCTGACTCTGCGTTTTACCCACGAGGTGATAGATATAGGTGTTACCGGTGCGTTCAACTACAGCTATACACAGAATAACCTGAGTGCCAAAGCGCAGAGTAATGTGCTGAACTGGTCAGTCACGGGCGATGTGAAGTTCAACCTGCCCAAGTCATGGACGATCAGCGCCGACTGCGGCTATACAGCCCGCTACGGCTACGGCTTTGATGACCCCGACGAGATTCTGCTCAACGCTTCTATTTCCAAGAGTTGGCAAAACGCCACACTCACACTCAAGGCCTATGACCTGCTCAACCAAAAGAAGAGCATCGTGCAGGTAGTGGGCGAGAACTACGTGCAATACAAGGAGTACAATACCCTACCCACCTACCTGATGCTGTCTTTCACCTACAAGCTGAACAAGATGGGCAAACTGAAGGCCAAAGGCTTCGCGGGACATATGCAGGAGATGATGGAGAGCGGACAGCAACCCGGACAACCCGGCAAAGGCGGTCCACCGCCCATGGGACCTCCACCCGACAGATAACCACACGACATATACATACCCACGGACAACAATCAAGGCGGCACGGATGTGTCGCCTTGATGATATAATGAAGGGCATTAGGTTATTTCTGCCAGAAGACCGAAGTCATATCGTGAAGTACAGTACGTATCGTCTCATCGCCGGATACGATATGTTCTATACGGTAGAAGCGTTGGTTGGTAGTCTTGGAGCGCAAGCCGCCAAGTTCCTGCTTGTACGGTCCGATCTTCACAAAATCCATGTATGCCAGGCTCATATCCTCGGGCAGTTGGCTGAATCCGGTGTACCAGCAGGTCTTGAAGCCATGCTCCTTGATCCATTGTACGACCTGCATGACCTCGTGGTAATGTCGGTCACCGCCCTGGATGCTCACGCAGGTGATATACGGATAGCGCTCCAGTAGTGCCGTGAGCCACTCCTTGGTGAGCTTCTCACCCACGGCTTCAGCCAGATAACTGCTGTGACAGCCCGGACAATGATGCGGGCACTCAGAGATGTTCAGCGCCAAGGTTGTCTCGTTCGGCACTTCCTGAAACACTATGTCGTAATCTGCAACAAGCATCTTCTCTACTCCTTCACTCCTTTACTCCTCCACTCCTTACGCAATCTTGCTTTGGTTGGCGTAGTAGCGGCGTGCAGCCTCGGCTTGACGCGGAGCGCTGAAGTTACTGATACGCTTCAGATAACCGATGATACGTGTCAGGTAATCCAGATCGGTACTGCCGCACTCGGGGCACTCCTTCAGGTAACGCTTGTCGATATGTCCGCACTTGTTGCAAACGGTGTTGGGGATATTGAAGGTGAAGTAGTTCGTACCCTCCTGAGCAGCTACGCGCAGCAGGTTGCGGTACTGATCTTTCGTCAGGTGCTCCTCCAAGTTGCAGTGCAGTGCGCTACCACCGGTCAGGTGCTCTACGTAGCGGCGACCGTGCAGTTTGAACTTCTCCATCACGTTCAGGGTCGTATCCTCCACGATATAGAAGTACGAGTTGTAGCAGTCACGCGGCACAACATAACCGTCCTCCTTATCCCACTTGGCGTGCTTAACGCCTACGTTCTCGGCGGGGATCATCTCGCAGTTGAACATCACATCCTTGGTGCGGTACTCTTTGTTCTTTTTCTCGATGATACCGAGCACTTCCTGTACGTAATTGGCATAATCGTCGTTATCGGTGATCTTGATACCCAGGAACTCAGCCCCCTCTACAAGTCCGTTGACACCGATGGTCAGGTACTGACGGCCGAGGTTAACGAAGCCCGAGTCGAACAGCGGCAACATACCTTGCTTCTGCAGTTCATGCAGGTTGGCATCGTAAGCGAGTTGTACTTTGTGCATGAGGTCAACCACCTGCTCGATGTATGCGGGATAAGCCATGCCTTGACGTACGGCATACTGGATAGCGCGGTTCAGATTGATGGTCAGCACGCTCTTCGAACCGGTACTTACACCGCCAGCACCCAGCGTGTAGCTGAAGCCGTTGTCGGTTATCTCGTTACGGAGTCGGCAGCATGAAGCCAGCGAGTCGGCATTGTCGCTCAGGTAGGTAAAGAACGAGTGCCCCTCGGCATACATCTCAGCCGTGAAGTCGGCGTACTCCTTGTCTTTCACGTCGCCGTCCTCGCTCAGCAGTGCCATCGTCTCAACCGGGAAGGTGAGCACGGCACGCGTACGCTCTTGGTTGAACCACTTCATGAACCGCTTCTGCAACCAGTTCAGACTGTCCCAGTGAGGTTTCTCGCCATCCGGGAAACGGAAATCGCCGAAGATCGACTCAAAGTAGTAACGGTCGTAATAGGAGATGTTCCAGAATACCGACTGGTAGTTACGTGCACCGGCGGGTTGGTTGATCGAATAAACGACCTGCTGGAAGCAATCGGTCAGGATCTTGTCGATCGTACGTTTCTTCAGGCTCACTTCTACCACCTCATCCGCACGCTTGTAGTAATCCTCGCCGTACTCCTTCTCGCAGAAGTAGTTCATGTACATAAGGAACTCAGGCGTAGCGCACGCACCCGAGAGCATGGAGCTGACCATGAACACCATGTTCACGAATCCGCCACAGAAAGCCTTGAGGTTCGTGGGAGCTACGGCATTGCCGCCAATGGCTTTCGTGCCTTCGAGCAACCAGGGATACATCGTAACGGAGGCACAGTAGTTAGCCAGCGAGGTCTCGTCGTTCTTGTACAGGATATGACTCCTGAGCAGGTGCATGTACTGATCAGCTACCTCCTTGCCGAACATCTTCTCGATGCGGTTGGTGAGCAATCGACGGTTGAGGCGGATATAGTTGCTCTTGGGCAACTCACCGATCAGGGTAGCGATGTTCTTTTTCTCCACGTTGGCGTTGGCATCGTACTTGCTACCTGTAGCGGCGTTAGGAGCGGAGCAATAATCGATCAGGAAGTTGAGTTTCTCCAGGGTCTCGCGGTCTTCCGTATGACGATAGCGGTACAACATGTAATTCTTGGCAACCTGATAGTACCCCTCGGACATCAACGCTACTTCTACCTGGTTCTGAATCTCCTCAACCGTTATACCGTTACGAATACGCAAGCGCGAAAGAACACGGGTTAACGACTCCTCGGTGGCAAAGGTCCCCGAGGCTAAAAAAGCCTTACTGATGGCATCCTTAATTTTTTCGATGGAAAAGTCTACTGCCTTTCCATCACGTTTCACAATTTTTGTTTCCATTTATACCATATATATTTCCACAAACTGACAACAATCGACATCAACCCATGATGCAAAGTTTTCCATTTTGGACAACTTTCGCATCCTTTCAAAATCGTCATCTCCCTTGTTATCAGTATTGTACGTTAATTTTTCGGGAAACTTTCGCTTTTTTGGAACGAAATCGATTGCAAAGATACAACAATTTTTTGAAATATGCAAATTTTTTTTAAGAATAATTTCAATAAAAAATTTTTGTCATATTGACTCATAAAATTTAAATTTTTTTGAAGATTTTTTTTGTAAAATCGGCTATACAATTCAGGGGTATTGCAAATGTCGAAAAATTTTCGTATCTTTGCAAAAAATTAGAATCTATGATTATTATTTTTGATTTGGACGGCACGCTGCTCAATACTATTGACGATTTGGGTTATGCATGCAATTACGCCTTGGAGCAGGCGGGCTATCCTACGCACCATATTGAGGATTACCCGCGCATGGTAGGTAACGGCATCAACAATCTGATTCGTCGTGCGCTGCCGGAAAGCGAACGTACGGAAGAAAATGTATTGCGCGTACGCGCATTTTTCGTGCCTTATTATAACGATCACAACTGCGACTATACCCGCCCCTACCCAGGTATTCCCGAACTGCTCGCCAAACTCAAGCAGCAGGGGCATCAACTGGCTGTGGCAAGCAACAAATACCAAGCGGCTACGGAGAAGATCGTGGAGCATTTTTTTCCGGGAATGTTTGATGTTATTTTGGGCGAACGCGAAGGCATCAATCGCAAACCCGATCCGCAGATTGTCTTCGATATTTTAGACCGGCTTCGCCTGAAAGAACAAAGACCGGCTTCGCCTGAAAGAGCAAAGACCGGATTACTTTATGTAGGCGACAGCCTTGTTGACAAAGACACTGCCGAGAGTGCGAATGCGGATTTTGTGGCGTGCTCGTGGGGATTCGTGCCGCGAAAGCAACTCGAAGAGGCAAGTGTGGGACGCATTGTGGATAAGCCCGAAGACCTGTTGATTGATGTATATATCGAGCAATCGATCCTGCCGGAGTACGATGCTTTTGACGGCGGGCACAAGCGCGATCATGCCGAGACGGTGATACGCGAGAGTCTGAAACTGGCACGCGCGTACCAAGCCGACGAGAACATGGCGTTTGTTATTGCCGCCTACCATGATTTGGGGCTGCGCTTTGACAGGGAGAGCCACCATCTGCATTCCGGCGAGATACTGATGGCCGATGAGCAGTTGCGGCAATGGTTTACCGACGAACAGCTACATACCATGCGCGAGGCGGTGGAAGACCATCGGGCAAGCGGCAAGAACCCACCCCGCTCTATCTACGGAGCTATCGTTGCCGAAGCCGACAGGCAGATCGATCCGCTAACCGTCGTTCATCGCACGATGGCATATAGTCAGAAGTTGTATCCTGACGGGGATTTTGAAACCTTGTACCAACGTAGTTTGGAACATCTGCTTGAGAAATATGCCGAGGGAGGGTATCTGCACCTGTGGCTCAATAGCGAGCGTAACACCAAGGGGCTGCAAACACTACGGGACATTATCCGCAACGAAGAACAACTACGGGAGCTGTGCCGGGATTGGTTCGACAAACATGTCAATTAAACGAATAAATATACACCTATGAAACGATTTATGACCATATTGTGTGCTCTGTTGCTGATAGCCATGAGCCACGCCGGGACAACTGACTGGTATCTGTATTTCTGGTCGGAGAGTAACAATCTGAACAGCGATGCAGGGCAATTCACGACCACGGATCAAGCGAACATATTTGTGTTGCCATCGTGTTCTGTGCCCGCGGAAGGCATCAACTTCTGCGTGCACAACCAAGCGTGGAGTGCAGTGTACGGCTGGGACAGCGAGGCGGTGACTGCCACCGGCGTAGCTGTTAGCCTGGCTACAGCCACGCAAGCCACAGGCTGGCTGGCATTGCCTGCGGGCACGTACGACGTGACGTTCGATCTGTCGGTGCCATCCATACGCTTCGACACAGTGGCAGCCACACAGCCGCAAGAACCCGAGCAACCGGAAGATCCCGAACCGCAGAGCAGCACATTCCTGCGCGGTGGAGATCTTACGATGGCCAAGTACCTGGAAGATTGGGGGGCTGTGTTCCGCTACAGGGACGGCACAGCCGGTGATGTGTTCGACATACTGAGCAACTACGGCATTAACCTGGCGCGCTTGCGCCTGTTCCATAACCCCGGCACGGCGGTGCAGAGCGGCGGAACCACATACCGCTTGCCGATCATGACTACCGCCCACCCGAGCGGCTATCCGTATGCCGGCGAGGAGGATATACTCAGTCTGGCTTTGCGCGCCAAGCAGCACAATATGCAGATCTGTCTTACCATCTACCTGAGCGACTACTGGGCAGGAGCCACGGAGCAATATATCCCTGCAGCATGGGCGAACGTAAGTGACCTGAATACCTTGGGCGACTCCGTATATAATTATGTATATCGCATCATGACGCGCATGGAAGCGCAAGGCACGCTGCCTGAATTTGTATCGGTGGGCAACGAGACGAATTATGGTATACTCTATCAACGGTTAAATGGTACGCACGTGAATTTTGGAGGCGATACACGCGACGGGATCAGCAATACCGTCTTCCTGTTCAACAAGGCGTACGATGCCATCAAAGCCGTGAGTCCGAGCTCGCAGGTCATCATCCACCACAGCTACGGTGATGCCGGTAAGATTGGCACTTGCCGCAGTTTCTTCCAGAACATGCTCAGCAACGGTTGCCGCTTTGATATAGTAGGCGGTTCGTACTACCCGCATTGGGCTACGGAGCACGGCGCAGCAGACGCGACACCGACCGGTATGCTGGCTTGGGCGGCAGATATGGAGCAGAACATCGGCAAACCCGTGATGCTCATGGAGGTCGGTTACTCATGGAATCCCTACAAGTGCCCTGGACGTAACGGTGGCAACTGGCAGGGACAGCTGGGACTGAACGGCGCGTACAACGAAGCCACGGAAGCCGGCCAAGAGGCGTTCATAAAGGCTTTGCACGAGGCATTGGATACCGACGACAATATCCTCGGATACATGTACTGGGATCCTATCTTCGTCGACCAGCAGGTAGGCGGGCAATGGATCAAGACCTGCTGGGCGGAGAAGTACGATGCCGGGTACGATACATGGTGGGAGGACGGCAATGTGATATCCAACACTACCCTGTTCGACTTCACCGGTCTGCCGCTCAGCGCCCTGTATCGCGAGATCAAGTCGCGCAAACCCGCCGAGGTGCCCACCGGCAGCGAGGTGATAGAGGCCACTGCACAGCCGCAGCCAAGCGCCTGCACCAAAAGGCTTGTTAACGGCCACCTGCTCCTCGAGCACCAAGGCCAGTACTACACCATTTTCGGTCAAAAAGCAGGCTTTTAAGCGAAAATCTACAAAAAATTAACTTTTCAGACAGAAATATTTGCAAATATCAGATTTTTTTTGTAACTTTGCAGGCAAAAACGAAAACTATGATTCCGTCGGACGTGATACATAAGATTCAAGAGGTTGCTTATCAGGTGTTGCCTCAAGGCAGTGAGTTGTATTTGTACGGTTCACGTGCTCGTGGTGATTTCCGCGAAGATTCTGACTGGGATCTGTTGGCACTTGTGCCTGAACTTAACTTGTCAAAGGATGACAAGCTTAATGTTTCGTGCGACTTTTGGGAGCAAGGCAGGTTACTCAACCAAGATTTCAATACTTTTGTTTATACCCGCAAGGAGTGGGATGCTGCTCCTCCATCGCTGTTTAAACATAATGTTCACAATGAAAGGATCAAAATATGGGGCTAACAAACGATGAACGGCAATCAATTGTCGAATACCGCATTGAAAAAGCGCAAAAGACGCTTGTTGAGGCCAAGCAAGTCATGGAGATGGGCTTATGGAATATAGTAGCCAATCGCCTGTATTATAGTTTGTATTATGCGGCTACAGCATTGTTGATTCACAATCAGATAGCCGTCCACACACACGGAGGAATGCTGACTCTCATCAATCAACATTTCGTACAGACCGGTCAACTCTCCAAGGATGAGGGTCGTTTATTAAAAAAGATGTATACCCTTAGACAAGAAGGCGATTATGAGGACTTTGTTGAGGTAACTGACGATGAGATAAAAATGTACCTCCCTTTAGTAGAAAGTCTATTGCAAAAAATTATTGCACTAATAGGTTAATATACATCCCCGCTTGCGGGAACAAGCAAGCCGCTCTCACCGAAGCGTTAATGTCACCCCACTGCATGGTGTTTGTGGGAACCCTGAAAATCGGTGCGTCGCTCCCGACGACGTTAAAAGCGGGAAAAGACATAATGAAATAGCGTTTATTGACGCTTTGCGTTTGATGTACTGAAACTTCGCAACTTTCAAGAAACAACTCAAAACCAAAGTCGCAATAGATGCCTATGGGTATGACTATACCCTGCTTGTTATTCACGACAAGCAGTTTGTCATATCGGCGTAGGTTTCCTGTTGTTTATTTGAGTTGTTAGGCAATGCGAAGGCCTCAGTGCATAAATAAACAGCACGGGGTCTACGCTTTTTGTTATGGACATCATAACCAGAAATTAAAACAACTCTATATTATGAGAAAAATCTTATTTATAATCTCAACGGTGATGGCAACGTTTGCTATTACCGCGAGTGCACAGACAGCCAAGAAACCGACGCTGATGATTGTTCCGAGTGATAATTGGTGTGCACAACGTTATTTTACGCAGACCTTTCAAAATCAAGGTCAGGAAGTTCGTATTTCCGACTACAAAACAGCCTTTCAAGAGGATTCAGAACTTGGAGGTGTTGTCAGCAAATTAGGTGAATTACTCACAGGGCTTGGTTATAGTCTGAAAGACTGTGAACAAGAATTAAAAGCAATTGAGATGCGTACCGCAGAAGATAATGTGACTATGAGCAATACATCTGGTGCGATGCTTGTTGAAAGTCCAATAGATCAACTCAAGCGACATGCAAAGTCGGATATTATCATTCAAATAGGTTGGCAGGTTCATAATGAAGGAAGCGGCAAATCAGTTTCATTCATTCTTGAGGCTTTTGATGCTTATACTAGCAAGCGAATTGCCACTTCCTCAGCCAACAACGAATCATCAAGTCTATCTGTTCCTAAAATACTGGAGGCTGCTGCTAACAAACAGATTACCGCATTCGACGAGCAACTTACTCAATATTTCAATAATCTGCAAAGAGACGGGCGAGAAATTATTCTTACTATTCGTTGTTGGGATAGTTGGGGCAATAACCTTGAAACGGAATTTGGAGATGATGAACTTCTTGACTGTATAGACAATTGGATACACCAAAACACGGTAAACGGAGCATATAACCTTACGGATAATTCTGACACATGGGCACAATTTGAACAAGTGCGTATTCCGCTGTTTGACGATAAAGGCAAAGCAATGGATGCACGCGCATTTGCTACATCTTTGCGCAAATATCTACAAAAAGAATATCAAATAACCTCCAAAGTTATGGTGCGCGGACTTGGCGAAGCCATCATTGTATTAGGAGAAAAATGACAACAATCATGAAACGGATTATTTTATCAGCGCTATTGACTATTGCAGTCATGACAATTACAGCGGGAAATCTGTCTATTACTGTTGTGCAACCCGAATACGACAATATGCCGGAGGATGCTCGGCTTACTTTGGAAGCCAAATTGGAACAGATCCTGACAGCAAACAATGTTATAGCCGGTCAGTCTGACCGATTTGCCATAACAGCTAAGTTTATCGTAAATCAAAAGGATATAACGCCCACTACACCGGCACGCATCTCCGAGAAGTTGCAAGTAACGATTCTTATTGGCGATGCTATTGACAACAAGGTTTTTGCAAGAACAAACATGCAAGTAGCCGGCATCGGTGTTACGGAAACAAAAGCTTTGATTCAAGCCTTCCAACGCATACCAACAGGCTCGCCTGCCATAAAACAACTTGTAGAAGATGCCTCCGCACAAATAACAGACTATTATACCAACCATTGTGATTTGGTATTACAAGATGCCGAGCGTTTAGCCAAAATACAACAATATGACGAAGCTATTGCCAAACTTAGTTCTGTGCCTGACTTTTGCGAGAGTTGCTACACTCAATGTCAAGACAAAACAGTTGTGTTATATCAGCAGAAATTGGATATCGATTGCACTACTTATATACGAGAGGCAGAAACGATTTGGGGATTGAAACATAATTATGCGCAAGCTCAGAAAGCGATGGATATACTTTTGCAAGTCGATCCGCACGCTGCTTGTGTGAAAGATGCAGACTCTTTGATTAAGGCGATAAGCGCGACTCTACGTTCCCAAGAAGCAGCAGTCGCGGCTCATCAAAGAGAGGTTGAGCAACGAAATTGGGAGATGAAAGTACAGCAATACAACGACAATCTGGAGTTGCGCAAACAACGAATGCAGATTCTTGGAAATATAGGAACGGAATTAACGAAGAATCTTCCAACAATGATTAAAGCAGTAAAAGGCTGGTAATGAAGAAAAATATAATAACCCATTATATACAAACGAATATGAAAAAACTTATTCTATTTGCTTTTGCAGCTATAGTAGCTGTAAGCAGTTTTGCTCAAACGGGTGAAGAAGTTGCCCTTGTGACGAATGGTCAAGGTTCAACAAAGCGCGAAGCAACAGAAAATGCGTTGCGGAGTGCCATTGAGCAAGCATTCGGCGTATTCGTCAGTGCCAGCACTGAAATACTGAATGACGAATTGGTAAAAGACGAGATTGCTACAGTTGCATCCGGAAATATTCAATCATACAAAGAAATTTCATCTTCACAATTATCGGATAACAAGTACGAAGTTATGATAAGAGCTGTGGTGTCTGTCAACAAACTCGTTACCTATGCCAGAAGTCATGGCTCCACATGTGAACTAGCCGGACAAAAGTTCCTAATGGAGCAAAGAATGTTTGAATTGAAGCAAGAAAATGCCGCAAAAGCAATCAGTCATTACTTCGACAACCTGGCTTATTATATCCAACATACTAATATATGGAACTGCGAAATGGAAGTCGGAACACCGCAAGTCGATGAAGAAGTCAAAGACGCATTTAAAATACCAATAAAGCCTAGATTTCGATTAAATCAAGCCGCAGCAAATGAAATCACTTGCAGAACTGTTAAATTATTCAGATCAATTGGACTATCAAATAATGATGTAAAAATTTTGAGTGAACGAAATATGAAAACTATCGACATTTCGGTAGTTGTCGATATAAATAAAGAAAACATAGCAGAAGTCGGAGATAAAATATTAACCGAAAACTCAATTGAAGAAGTCCTGTGTGGTGTCGTAACGCGTTATTACCATAAAGGTAGGCGTCATGAAGGTGAAGTTAAAAATGAAAAAATGAAGTTCCGTGTATACGCAAGTTTGGAAGATTCAATAACAATGGCATGGAAAAATATAAAAAAAATACTTGATTCACAATTATATGTTTTGTACGACAATAATGATAACATCTATTACTTGAATGTTTCTGGAAATAGTTATTATTACCCATATATCGGAGCTTTGGACAAAAGCGGATATTATATTCCAAAGTGTCCATCGGAGGCTATTTACCCCGCCCCAAGCAAAATATGCTTTTCTACAGAGTTTAAGTTTATGCCAAACTGTAGTATATATCATAGTCAGCAAAAAATAATAGTTTCGCGGGAAAAACTTGCCAATATTAGAGAATTCAAAATAGAAATGTATGATTTTAGTCCAATGAAAGCGATATATGGCGATAAATATATCAAGGACAATCAACGTAAATAAAAATCATGTAACGATATGATAAGTTATTAACACTATGAATAAGTAAATTATGATTGATTATAAATTGTATGCAGAACTCTGTTCCGCGATTAATGAGAAATACTCCAATAAGTACGAGATCTATCGTGAAGAACCTCCTACAGTTTACGTTGTCTCCCCCAAAAAAGGAGTTTGGGATAATAATGGAATAAAAATTATTGATGGATTATTTACGGTTGCTGTTTTGTGTGAATTTGACCAGAATCAGCCCCAAGCCGGGGTTTATATAGGTGTGAAGGTTTTAGACAAAAACTCATATCCAAAGTATTTGTCAGAATATTTGAAAAAACAAAACCTTAATGGGTGTAATAGACCAACAGAATTGAGTGACCAACATCGATTGTTTTCGTGGCCATATTGGGAAAGCATATCATCAGTTGATGAAGGAATAGCATTATTTGATAAATTAGTGAACGACTGTTATGATTTCTTATCTCAACAAATCTTTTAGTATAGTTGTTCTCTTGCTTATTTCCCTGTGTATGTGTGCGCAGGGCTATAATGCGGAGAAGACTGCTCTAAAGAATTTCATAGTGCGGATGTACAAAAGCGCGCCCTTTGAAGGCGTGCGGGTTGTAGAGGATTATGAGCATCACTACCTGTTATCTGTATTGCAGCTTGATCCGAACAAGTATAATAACGAGAGTACAATGAATCGTGTTGCCGGAGTGAAAGCAATGTCGCAGGCAAGCAGATTCTTTAACGGCTCACGCATTACTGACGATCTCATTATTCGTACTACAAAGCAAGCTGATGGGCAGACCAAAACTGAAATCATTGAGCAGATCAATGAAAACTCTGTAGGCTATGTGAATGCGCTTGAACAACTCACGAACTTTCCCGATGAGAACGGTATGCGGGTGTTCATCTTCTACAAGCCGATAGATTAATATCGGGATTGCTCTCAAACTGCACGCGGTATAGTGCCAACGGAGTGAAAGTGGAGTAAGGAATAGCGATAGTCGATAGTTGATAGATATTGGAAACAGTGCGAGCGAGTCAAAAATGAGTCGCTCGTAGTGTGGAAGGCTATATGATTACATTCATTTCATGTTGTGGAAGCGTTGCTCAAGTTCAGAAATACGCCTCATCAAAACGTCAAACGATGGTGCTTCTTTGAAAATGAAAGTGTTAATCATATTGGCATAATCCGTTCGAAATGCATCAAGCAGATCTTTTGGAGGATAAATACTAATATTCTCTGAACGATCCTTGGAATAATCCATATAGTGCAGATTGTAGAATTGCTGACGATGCTCTATCATATGATTGTACAAGTCACTGTCTGAAAGAGCTTTCTTGCCAAATTCAGTATCCATAAGTTTCTCCAAATCGTAATAATGTCTACTCATTCTGCGTGTTCGCGGCTTGGCTTTCTGGAACTCCTCATTAAGCAATAATGCCTTCTCGAGGAACGTGCGTTCAGGAGAAACGGTGTTGATAGAACTGCATATATCTTCGTCCAAGTCAGCAAACGTATCATGCAACAGCGAAGATATTGGACGCATCGCAAACGGTTCTTTCAAAGACAAACAACTTATCTCAATCTTCACAATCGGCTGCAAATAATCCGGATTAAAGCCCTCTATCACAGTTTGGTATCTCACTTGCAACACCGCTGGATCCTTGTCGCTATCAATAGGCACATTCACGCCATCGCGAACAACGGTGGTTACGGGTACTACCTCGCAACTTATCAAACCTAACTCAGTCAATTGTTGCCGTAGTTCATCTGCCAACATGGTGTGTACTACCTGCCGGGATAACTTACGAAGTCGTTCACGTTGAGATTTATTGGTGCATGCAGCGAAAGCATATCCCTGCTCTGCAAACCATTCCCTACCAAGCGCAATATCGATATCCTCACTGAAGCGATGAATCAATTGCCAACCTTTGCTCAACGATGTTCCTCCCTTAAATAACAGGTAAGGAGCAAAAGATGTTCTAAACAATGCATGTAAGACAGCAGTCACCCACCAATCTTTCTCAACGGAAGGCATATCAATCCCGTAACGGACGGCTACGGTGTTCAGCGCTGCTTCACGCTCTACTTGCGACAAGTCTATCCATTTCATTGTTTCTCAATATTTTTCAGCACGTTCAACAATAGTTTGCGTATCCATTGGGGCATTTTTTGTATATCCTCAACTGCTTCCTGATTACCGGCGTAATGCTTCATAACGGAATATACAACCGTCATTTGCTCGTCCGTCAGATTGCCGTCGCCAATGCTTTTGAGTGCTTGACAGAAGGCTGCCAAGTTTTTGTCCTTAAAGGCAAAGTTTCTCGGCACACCGCGCCTAAACTGCAACTCTCTGCCGCCAATATGAATGGCACGTGCTGATCCGCTGGTTAAGAACACGGTTTTCATTGGCACTTGTTCGCTTAGACCGAACATATTTTCAGCCGTTTCTCCAACAGGCAATATCTGAACATGATCGCGTTCGGCTATCGCCTCAGCAATCTGCGACATACTTGGAGTGGCTAAGCCGTATTTCGTTGCAGCAGGTTTCATGAATATACCTCCGGAAAGCCTCACAAGCCTCCCCTCATCTGCCGCTGCAGAAAGCAGCTTGGAGATATATGTCGGGTCGTATTGCGGAAAGTCTGCAATCATCAACAAATCTTTCGGAGCGGCATCCTCCACTGCCTTATTCACGATATGTCCGATAAAATCCTCACGCATTTTTCCTAAAATTTTTGCAAAATTATGGGAATTTTTTGATATATGCAAATCTTTAAGCAAGAAAATGTACTATTTATGCAAATTTTCGAAAAATCGTCAACTATAATGAGCGAAATCGAGGAATGACTTAACACTGAGTTATCCTAGACTTTAGTCAGACCCAACACTGACTCAACACTGAGTTAACCCTGACTTAACCCTGACTCAACTGCACACTTTTTATGTACAATTAGCCATTGGGCGGGGCGAAGTTTTGATATTTATAGTTGCACATTGGGATTTTTTTGCATAAAATTGAGAAATAATTTGCAAATATCACAATTTTTTAGTAACTTTGCACCCTGTAAGGGACAAAATTATACAAAAAATGACCTTTATAACGGACAAAATGCGCAGATAACATGAAAATGAAGCGTTTAGAGTTATAGATACATTAATCAAAGATATAGAGTAGATCAATATGGCAAAGAGTTTTTACTTTACGATACAGTCGTGGATGCTTGAAGAGATGGGAATGCCGCTGCAAGATGTAGCTGTGTTTGCGTATATCAACGGTTTGACCAATTCGGAGGAATTGGGCAAACAGGGTTGGCACGGATCGAAAAGGAAGTTGGCAGACGTGATGCATGTAAAGCCATCGACGATGAACGATATACTGAATCGATTGCAACAGCGCGGATATATACGTTTTCATAACGGATACATTATCAGCAATTTCCATCGCGAGTTACCGCAAAAAAAGGAGATTGTCCGAAATCCGGGCACTTTAGGGGTTTCTGAAGGGGACAAAATGTCGTTTTAGGGGTATAGGATGAACGGATTTCGTTCGGGCGTGAACGAAAATTGAACACTGATGCGCGGATATCGCGCAAAAGTGTACGGATGTCGTGCACATGATAATAAATAAAAATAAATAAAAAAATAGTCCAAATTTCATATTATGTGAAATGTGTTTGGAAATTGGAAATGGGCTATTTTTAAATTTTATTTATTTTTTTCTTTTTAGACACCGGACGGGACGGACGGACTATTTTTTAATTTATAGTATAGTATTTGGAACAAAGGGCAAGGCGTAGCGCGCGCCGCCGCTTTTTTTTTATAAAGAATAAACACAACAGGACTACTCTTGCCGCAAACGTGCGGCAAAAATGCACGCTGCATATATAATCTCATGGGAACTAGTGGGTTGTTGTCGGGACATGATCCCGTGATGGTCGCGTGAATGGACTGACCAAGAATGGGAGATGACAGAGGTTTAGGTGGGCAAAAATAGCCGAAAAAATAAAAAAATGCAGAAAGTTGATAAAAAAGTGCGGAAATATTTGCAAATGTCAAAAATTTTTCGTAACTTTGTAGGCTTTTATGTGGCAATGGACTAAATAAGTTCACGAATTAATCGAATTAAGCTAATCCGATGGGCATAAACGAACACGGAATAGCACGGATAACACGGAAAACAAAGTATTCAAAATAATAACATGCGAAAACATATAATAGGATTTATAGCGCTGGTAGTTCTGGCGCAAGGAATATGGGCACAGGATGTTCAGCCCTCAACAGAGTTGACAACCTACTACGCACAGATTAACGGCAAAGCAGCTGACAGCAACGACCAGTTGCGCATCACGCTTTGCGCCATTATCAGCGACGGCTACACGTCGATAGGTTACAGCAGCCTGCAAAACAACATGTTTGCCGCTTCTACCGACCCGACAGACTTCGTGAACGGCACAGACAAGACGATGGAAGATATCTATTCGTCGAAGCCTTACAAGAGCAACGACAACGGATCGTCGGCAAGCATTTGCGGCACAGGCTGGAACAAGGAACATACTGTTCCGCAGTCGTGGTTCAACGAAGCGTCGCCGATGAAGTCGGATGCATTCCACGTGTATCCTACGGATATCAAGATGAACTCCGTACGATCGAGTTATCCGTACGGCGAAAACAATGAGGCGAAGAGTTGTGCACAATACGGCTACGGCAGTCTGGGTGCCAGCACGTTCCCTGGTTATACGGGCACGGTGTTCGACCCGGGTGAGGGCGGCGAGCATGGCAGTTACAAGGGCGACCTGGCTCGTACATATTTCTACATGGTGACGCGTTACCGCACCACAAAATTCACGGACGGTACGGGTAACACGAGTTTCACCTATTCCGGAGGAGTAGCAAACCTCACGCCGTACATGGAAAGTCTGATGCTCAAATGGCACCGTGAAGACCCTGTATCGGAAAAAGAGCTGAAGCGTAACAACGCTATCTACGCGCACCAGCATAACCGCAACCCGTTCATTGACTACCCCGAGTTGGTAGAATATATGTGGGGCACCAAGAAAGGACAGACCGTGACATTGGCTTCGTTGGTATCGGGCTATGACGGCGGCGGTCAACCTATCGATCCGCAACCAGGAGAGCCCGTAGTGAAGTACGGTGTGAACTGGTCGGTGAACGGCGAGATAGAGAGCACGGATTCCGTGGCTGAAAACGGAAAAGTCAGCGCACTGCCCGCAACGCCGGTAAGCTGCTCGAGCGAGAGTAACGTATTTGCAGGCTGGAGCGATATGCCTATCAGCGGCACGCAAGACGAAGCACCGGAAGTGCTCTACACCAAGGCCGGCGATATACCCGCTATCACGGAGGATATAACGTTGTATGCCGTGTTTGCGAAAGAAGAGACGGATGCCAGCGGCGTAACACCGGCAACGTACGTATATGATGCCGATCATCAGGAAGGTTGGACGAACACCGCTTCCAAGAGCGGCTCATACTGGTTGCTGAACTCGAACAGCGAGCTGATCTCGCCGGAGATCAATCTGGCTGGTTTGACATCCATAGCGATGACTATTCGCACATATGGCGGAGCAAGTTTCAATACGGTGACCATCCACGCCAACGACCAGCAGATAGGTTCGCTGCAAGCCCAAGGCAAGTCGCTGGCTGAGCAGACCTGGACGAACACGCAAAGCCTCACGGGCAATGCCGCTATTCACTTCAAGGCTAACTATCAGACGAATGGCGTAGGCTTCTCGGCTGTGACCATCAATGCCACCGGCAGCTCAACGACCTACAGCCGCTACATAACAAGCTGTCAGGGCACAACCGAAGTGATTGCGTTGCCCGCTGAGCAGGCTGCAAGGAAGATCATGGTTGGCGGGAGGATATATATCCTGGTAGGTGAGCAGATGTACAATATGCAAGGGCAAAGAATTCGTTAGTCGAAAGTCAAAAGTCAAAAGTCGAAAGCAATGAGAAAATATATAGTTATAGTGCTGTGCGTGTTGGCACAGATGGGTTGGGCGAATGTAGTGACCGGCGAGGCAGCTGTGCCGCAGGGTTACTACAACGGCGTTGACAACAAAGGTAGCGCGGAGAGCATATTGAATGCGCTGAACTCAATCATTAACAACCACACTGTGATCTCGTACTCGGGTTTGGAGCCTTATTACGAGCAGACGGATTTCTATGCCGACACCTTGTGGGACATGTACTCCACCTGCCGGTTTACGATGGCTGATGCCAACGTTCCGCAGAAAGCCGTGTGCGACGGTTGGAACAAGGAACATGTGGTTTGTCAGTCGTGGTTGGGCAGCGGTCCGATGGTTTCGGACTTGTACAACGTATATCCGACGGATGCACGCATCAACAACCTGCGTTCGAACGATCCGTACGGCGTAGTCGGCGGTTCGTTTAGCGGCTTTAGCAAAGACCCCGATCACCACGGTTTGGGTAAGTTGGGCTCGTCAACGACTGCGAACGTCGGCACGGTGTATGAGCCGGACGATCAATACAAAGGCGACTTTGCGCGTACGTTCTTTTACATGGTAGCGCGCTACCGGAGCAACACGCTCAACAGCGGTAACGGTTCGAAGATGTTCACCTCGAACCCCACGAACCTGACGAGTTACAGTCTGTCGTTCCTGCTTGAATGGCACAGGAACGACCCTGTATCGCAGAAAGAGATCGACCGGAACCAAGCTGTATACGGCATACAGCATAACCGCAACCCGTTCATTGATTACCCCGAGCTCGTGGAGTACATCTGGGGCAACAAGGTGGGGCAGACGGTTAATATAGCGAGCATGACTCCCACCTGTGACGGCGGCGGTTACACGCCGGGTGTGACGGTGAAATACGGCGTTACATGGTCGGTAAGCGGCACGTTGCTGCCTGCGGATTCGGTGATTGAGAACCGTGCTATAACCACGATGCCCGCTACGCCGCAGAGTTGCTCTATGGAAAGTGAGACGTTCATGGGTTGGACTACGGCAGCCATAGCCGGCACGCAGGACGAAGCCCCCACCCCGCTCTACACGGCGTTGGCGGACTTCCCGGTAGTGACGGGCGATGTAACGTACTACGCGGTATTTGCCCACGGCGAGCAAGGTGCGGAGGTTACGCCGGCAGTATATACCTACGACAGCGAGCACCAGGACGGCTGGACGAACAATGCCACTTATACGACCTACTGGCTGCTTGACCAGGGCAAAGCCCTCGTATCGCCGGCAGTGGATCTGGCGGGATTGTCATCGATAGAGGTGAACATGCGTACGTACGGCGGTTCGCAGTACTGCAACCTGGATGTGAAGGCGGGCGAGCAACAAGTAGCCACGATCGTAGCCACGAACGGCAAGACGCTGACCGACTACACGTGGACGAACAGCGCTTCGCTGACCGGCACGTCACCGCTGACGTTCAGCACGAACTACGGCTCGGGCAAAGGTATAGGCATCACATCCGTAACTATCAACGCCACAGGTGCAGGTACTACCTACAGCCGATATATGACACAATGCCAAGATATCACGGAAGTGAGCACGCTGCCCGTAGATGCACAGCCAAGGAAGATACTGATTAACGGACAACTGTACATCCAAGTGAATGGCAGATTGTATGACGTGTTGGGGAATTGATGGATTGATGGATTGATGAATTGATGGATTGATAAATTAAAGTTTAGAATATATGGATTATACAATGGAAGAGTCAACGTTTGTAGTTGACGAGAGTAGAAGAGAAGTAGTAGGCGAATTGATGCGCGACGTGTATGTATGGATGGCAGGCGGTTTGGCGCTGACCGGCGTGATTGCCTGGGTGACAGCCAACAGCCCTGCGCTGTTATCGATGATCTTCGGTAACCCCGCAGCGATGTGGATACTGCTGATTGCAGAGTTGGGCTTGGTAATCGGTCTGAGTGCCGCCATCAACAAGATCAGTTTCCTGACCGCAGGAATCCTGTACACGATCTACTGCGCGCTGAACGGATTAGTACTGAGTTCAATATTCTTAGTATATGAATTGGGCAGCATAGCTGAGATCTTCTTTGTGACCGCCGGTTCGTTTGCCGGCTTGGCATTCGTAGGCACAGTGACCAAGAAAGACCTGAGTAAGATGGGTACGTTCCTGATCATTGCGTTGTTCGGCTTGATCATCGCCTCGGTGGTAGGTATGATCATGGGCAGACCGGATAGTATATGGATGTCGGTGATCGGCGTAGTGATCTTCGCGGGACTGACTGTGTATGACGCGCAGAAGATCAGAATGCTGATGCTCAATCAGGAGACCGTGAACGAAGGGAACATGAAGCTGGCGCTGCTGGGCGCACTGTCGCTGTACCTGGATTTCATCAACCTGCTGCTCAAGCTGCTGAGCCTGTTCGGAAAGAAGAAATAACAATGGATTTATTGGGTCAACAATTAAAGACTATTAAAATCTATTACATTGATAAACAATATACAAACAAAAATAATTATGGCAGAAGAAAAAATTCCCGTAAACCTGTTAGCGGATTTTCCTCCTATCTCGGCACAGACCTGGAAGGACAAGATCATCGCTGACTTGAAAGGCGCCGACTTCGACAAGAAACTCGTTTGGCGCACTCCGGAAGGCTTCAATGTACAGCCTTTCTACCGTCGTGAAGACCTGAAGGGTCTGAAAACGACTAATTCTGCTCCCGGACAATTCCCGTACGTCCGCGGAACACGAACCAACAACGAGTGGGATATCCGTCAGAACATCTGCGCTTGCCAGAATGCCCGCAAGGCTAATGCCAAGGCTCTGGAGGTTCTGAACAAAGGTATCAACTCTATCGGTTTCTGCTTGAGCAAAGAGAAACTGAATTACCACTTTATCAAGGTGCTGCTGCAAGACATCCGCATCGACATTATCCCCGTGAACTTCTCGATCTGCGCTTGCAAGGCTCCCGAGCTGGCGAACATCCTGGTTCGTTATATCGGTCGTGAGTACAAAGGCACGGACATGAAGCTGTTCCGCGGATCGATCAATGTGGATCCTATCAAGGCTATGCTCATCAAGGGCAAACCGCTGAGTCGTGAGCAGGTGAGCGAGAAGATCGCCGCTGTAGTGAAGGCTGCCAAGTCGCTGCCTAACTACCGCGTAGTGGCTGTTGACTCGGTTGTGCTGAACAACTCGGGCGCTTATGCTGCTCAGGAGCTGGCTTACGCTTTGGCTTGGGGTGCTGAGTACATGACCATGCTCACCGAAGCCGGAGTTCCCAACTACCGCGCTGCTAACGCTATCCGCTTCAACATGGGTATCGGCGGCAACTACTTTATGGAGATTGCCAAGTTCCGCGCTGCTCGTCTGCTTTGGGCAAAGATCGTGGAGGCTTACAAGGCTCCGATCTTCACCACCGCGCTGAAGAACGCTGCGAAGATGAACGTGAGCGCCGAGACGAGCAAGTTCAACATGACGATCTTCGATGCGTATGTTAACCTGCTGCGTAGCCAGACCGAGACGATGAGTGCCGCTCTGGCAGGCGTGGACGAGATAACCGTAACACCGTTTGACGTGACCTATGAGAAGCCGACGGATTTTGCCGAGCGTATTGCCCGCAACCAGCAGTTGCTGCTCAAGGAAGAGGCTCACTTCGACAAGATCGTTGACCCTGCTGCCGGTTCGTACTACCTGGAGAACCTGACCGCATCGATCGCTGCCGAGGCATGGAAGCAATTCTTAGGTATTCAGGAGCAAGGCGGAATGTATCAGATGGTAGCCGAAGGTAAGGTACAAGAGCATATCGCCCAGAACCTGAAAGCACGTCTGAGCGATGTAGCCAAACGCAAAGAGATATTGCTTGGTTCGAACCAGTTCCCGAACTTCACGGAGGTTGCTGCCAAGAAGATCAAGGCTAACGCCGGTGCTTGCAGTTCGATTTGTACCTGCAAGGACAAACCTGCCGAGGCAAGTCATTGCGGCTGTGACGGCAAGTGCGAAAATGCGCTGCCTACCCTGCCCGTGGCTCGTGCTGCCGAGGAGTTTGAGACCCTGCGTCTGGAAACGGAAGCCGCCAAGAAGCAACCTGTTGCGTTCATGCTGACGATCGGTAACCTTGTGATGCGTATCGCACGTGCACAGTTCTCGTGCAACTTCCTTGCGTGCGCGGGATATAAGGTAATTGACAACAACGGTTTCAAGACCGTAGCCGAAGGTATCAAGGCTGCCAAGAAAGCCAAAGCGGATATCATCGTGCTCTGCTCGAGCGACGACGAGTATGCCGAGTTCGCTCCGAAAGCATGGAAGATCCTGCAAAAGATGGACGAAGCAAAACGCCCGATGTTCATCGTGGCAGGTGCTCCCGCTTGCATGGAAGATCTGCAGAAACTCGGCATCGAGAACTTCATCCACGTGCGCGTGAATGTGCTCGACACCCTGAAAAAGTTTAACGCCCAACTCCTTAAAAAGTAACAGCAATGAAACCGGATTTTAAGAAAATAGATATCAAACAGGTTTCAGCCTCCAAGGTGCTGGGACCGAACACAGCTGATTGGCAGACGCCTGAACTGATTGACGTCAAGCCGATCTATACCAAAGAAGATTTGCAAGGTATGGAGCACCTGGATTATGTATCAGGTATCCCACCCTTCCTGCGTGGCCCGTATAGCGCCATGTACCCCTTGCGTCCGTGGACAATTCGTCAGTATGCAGGTTTCTCGACCGCTGCTGAGTCGAATGCGTTCTATCGTCGTAACCTGGCTTCCGGTCAGAAAGGTCTGTCGGTAGCCTTCGACCTGCCGACACACCGCGGCTACAACGCCGACAACATGCGTGTGGTAGGTGACGTAGGTAAAGCAGGCGTATCGATCTGCTCGCTGGAAGATATGAAGGTATTGTTCGCCGGAATCCCCTTGAACAAAATGTCTGTATCCATGACCATGAACGGTGCTGTGCTGCCTATCCTCGCGTTCTATATCAACGCCGGTTTGGAGCAGGGAGCCAAACTCGAAGAGATGGCCGGTACGATCCAGAACGATATCTTGAAAGAGTTCATGGTACGTAACACGTACATATACCCGCCTAAGTTCTCGATGAAGATCATCGCCGACATCTTCGAGTACACCTCGCAGAATATGCCGAAGTTCAACAGTATCTCTATCTCGGGTTACCACATGCAAGAGGCAGGTGCCACCGCTGACATTGAGTTGGCATACACCCTCGCCGATGGTATGGAATACCTGCGTGCCGGTGTAAACGCCGGAATGGATGTGGATACGTTCGCTCCACGTCTGTCGTTCTTCTGGGCAATCGGTATGAACCACTTCATGGAGATCGCCAAGATGCGTGCCGGCCGTATGCTCTGGGCAAAGATTGTGAAGAGCTTCGGCGCCAAGAACCCGAAATCCATGGCATTGCGTACGCACAGCCAGACTTCCGGTTGGTCGCTTACCGAGCAAGATCCGTTCAACAACGTAGGTCGTACCTGTATCGAGGCTATGGGTGCTGCACTGGGTCATACACAGTCGTTGCACACCAACGCTCTGGACGAGGCTATCGCTCTGCCGACGGATTTCTCGGCACGTATTGCACGTAACACGCAGATTTATATCCAGGAAGAGACGAAGGTCTGCAAGGAGATCGATCCGTGGGGCGGCTCGTACTACGTAGAGGCACTGACCAAAGAGCTGATGGACAAAGCCTGGGCACATATCCAGGAGATCGAGAAGCTCGGCGGAATGGCTGCCGCTATCGAGACGGGTATTCCCAAGATGCGTATCGAGGAAGCCGCAGCCCGTACACAGGCTCGCATCGACTCCGGCAACCAGAAGATCATCGGCGTGAACGAGTACCGCCTGGAGCACGAAGACCCGATCGATATCCTCGAGATCGACAACACGGCCGTACGCGTTGAGCAGGTTGAGCGACTGAAAGATCTTCGCGCTCATCGTGACGAGGCAGCCGTACAAGCCGCACTCGAAGAGATAACGAAGTCCGTACAGGCTTGGGCTGACGGTGGCAAGGGTGAGAACCTCCTGGCACTGGCAGTAAAAGCCGCAGGCCTCCGCGCATCGCTCGGCGAGATCAGCGACGCATGCGAGAAAGTAGTAGGACGATATAAAGCAACCATTAGAACCATTTCAGGCGTGTACGCAGCAGGAACAAAGAACGACAGCGACTTCCAGGAAGCCAGCCGTCTGACGGCAGAGTTTGCCAAGAAAGAAGGTCGTCAACCCCGTATCATGATTGCGAAGATGGGTCAGGACGGTCATGACCGTGGCGCAAAAGTTGTAGCTACCGGTTATGCCGACTGCGGCTTCGACGTAGATATGGGTCCGTTGTTCCAAACGCCGGAAGAGGCAGCCAAGCAAGCTGTGGAGAACGACGTTCACTGCCTGGGTGTCAGCTCGCTGGCAGCAGGACATAAGACGCTGATCCCGCAAGTGATTGCCGAGCTAAAGAAGTTGGGTCGTGAGGATATACTCGTCACCGCAGGCGGTGTGATCCCCGCTCAGGACTACGACTTCCTGTACAAGGCAGGTGTAGCCGCCATCTTCGGTCCGGGTACCCCGGTTGCCTACTCTGCCAAGGTGGTTATGCAACTGCTCATGCAAGAGTAAATCAATCTCTGTATGGAAGAAAACAGATATATCGTTTCAGCGCGCAAGTACCGTCCAACCACGTTCGAAAGCGTGGTTGGACAGCGTGCGCTGACCGAAACCTTGCGGAACTCTATCCGTCAGGGCAAGTTGGCACACTCCTACCTGTTCTGCGGTCCTCGCGGTGTGGGTAAGACGACCTGTGCGCGTATCTTTGCCAAGACCATCAACTGCCTGAATCCGACGGGCACACACGATGCTTGCAACCAATGCGAGTCGTGCGTGGCGTTCAACGAGCAGCGGTCGTTCAACATCCACGAACTGGATGCCGCATCGAACAACTCGGTGGATGATATCCGCAGCCTGATCGATCAGGTACGTATCCCGCCGCAGATGGGCAAGTACAGCGTATACATCATTGATGAGGTTCATATGCTCTCAGCCGGTGCGTTCAATGCCTTGCTGAAGACCCTGGAAGAGCCGCCATCGTATGCCGTGTTCATCCTTGCCACCACGGAGAAGCACAAGGTGCTGCCCACTATCCTGAGCCGCTGCCAAGTATATGACTTCCAGCGAATCACCGTAGCGGATATCATCGGTCACCTGCAGTATGTGGCCAAGCAGGAAGGTATATCTGCCACCGAGGATGCGCTGAACGTCGTAGCCCAGAAAGCCGACGGCGGCATGCGTGATGCACTGAGCATCTTTGACCAGCTCGTAGCGTTCTGTGGCGACACGATCACCTACGAGCGGGCGATAGAGGTGCTGAACGTATTGGACTCGGAATATTACTTCCGCTTGGTAGAGATGTCGCTTCACGGCGATGTGAAGGGTGCGCTGCTACTCCTGAACGAGGTGCTGGGTAAAGGTTTTGATGCGGGTAACTTCATGAGCGGCCTGGCACAGCACCTGCGCGATGTGCTGGTATCGCACGATGAAGCAACGATCCAACTCATCGAGACCTCCGACAATATTCGTCAGCGCTACAAGCAGCAAGCCTCCTACACACCGGCCACATGGATCTTCAAGGCGCTGAATGTAATAGTGGACAGCGAAGCTGCCTACAAGGTATCGAAGAACAAACGTCTGACGGTTGAGTTGATGCTGATACGACTCGCCAATTTAACGAGCAATCAGCAGTCAGCAGTCAGCACGCAGCCCATAGCTGCCCCAACGGCAGCACCCGCTGCTGCACCCCAACCGGCAGTTCAGCCCAAGCCCGCACCGCAAGCCGTACAACCGCAAGCAGTTGCGAAGCCGGCAGCCGCACCGCACCCACAGATGCCACAGATGGCTGCAATGCCTAACTTGCCGAGCATCAACGCTATGCCGCAGGCAGACATCAGAAATCAGACATCAGAAGTCAGAAGTCAGATATCAGAAGTCGGCAATCAGCCACAGCGTACGAACCCTTTTACAGCTGACCAACTTAACGGCGCATGGGTTGGTCTGAAAGCTATGTTCAAACATGAACAGCGCCTTGTGGCGATGCTGGATGCCTATCGCCCCGTACTTATTGACGACCACACCCTGCAAGTAACGTTCGTCAACCCCTGGCAACAAGAGGAGTTCCGTAAGTTCGGCAAGCAGATAGCCGACACTCTGCGCGACAAACTGCAGAACGATCTGTTGCAGATTCGCGTGGTTGTTGCAGAACAGACAGCCACCCACCGAGCATATACATCCGAAGAGAAGTACCGTGTGCTGCAAGAGCAGAACCCCTATCTCTCGGAGTTCAAGAAACGATTTGATATGTTGCTGGAATAGACCGCAGCAAGCATCCCATACGAACAAGTTCTATGGGAACCCTGCACGCTAAAAGAACAAAGACCGCTTCGCTCAAAGAAAAAAGAAAATAGATTGTAAGCATGAAACATTTATACGTATTTGTAGCCCTTGTATTATCGTTGAGCGTACATGCTGCGCCGACACGTTTTGCCATACTGACTGACACCCATGTCAATGCCCCGGAAACGGTGTACGACACAACCGTTGTACAAACTGCGGCCGGGCAGGACTCATTGGTGCTTGTTCCCCGTCAGGTGAACGGCGAGCCGTTGCAGGCACTTGCCCTGTGCACAGAAGACATACGCAATCAGCATGTAGACTTCATACTTCATGCCGGCGACATGACCGAAAACGGTGACGCAGCGTCGCTGCTGGCTGTGCGGGCACTGCTTGACTCCACGAATATACCCTACTACGTTACTTCCGGTAATCATGAGACTACATGGAGTCGCTCGGCATTGCAGGACTTGAAGACCGTATTCGACTCTGTTCGCTTTGCGCAACATATCAACGGGATGCTGTTCCTGGGCATGAACAGCGGTCCGATCATGCGTATGTCGGACGGACACATATCTCCCACTGACACCTTGTGGGCAAGACAATGGCTGGACAGTCTGGGCAGCGAACCGACATTCGTAATCACACATTATCCGCTACAGAACGGAGATGTAGACAACTGGTACGATCTGACGAACATCCTTCGCCAATACAATACGCAGGTGATTATTGGCGGACATCACCATATCAACAAACATCTGACCATCGATGGCATTGATAATGTGCTTTGCCGCTCCAGCCTGCCTGACAAAGAATGCAAGACGGGCTACACGCTGGTGGAAATAGATGGCAAAGATATACGATTTCATGAGCGAAGTATCGCTCTGACACGCGACACAACAACGAATCCTGCGACACTGCGCGCCACGGGCACTTCCGAAAAACAATGGTGCACTGTGCCGTTATCCAGGAAGCAATTCCCCGCACCGGATACTACGCTGCTCCCCTCGTACGCCGTGAATGACAGCGATTCGCTGTTTGTACAGGAATGGACTCGTCAGCTGCCGGTAAGCTTCTACGCATCGCCCATACATATGTACGGACGAATATACGTGGGCGATGACAACGGCACGTTCTATGCCTTCGACCAAGCCAACGGCCGCATCCTGTGGCGCTACAAGACCTCGGGTCGCATCGTGGGAGCAGCAGCAGCCAAAGACGGTCGAGTAGTGTTCGGCAGCGCCAACGGCACACTGTACTGCCTGTCGGTAGATAACGGCAAGCCATTCTGGCGGGTGAAACTCGGCAAGCCCATCACCGGATCGATAGAAGTAGATGAGGGCAACGTGTATGTAGGCAGCTCGGACAGTTGCTTCTACGCTGTCAAGTTATTAAGCGGCGCACCGGTGTGGACATTCAAAGAGTTGGGCAATTACTGCATTGCCAAGCCACTCATTTACAAGAAAAACATATACTTCGGCGCCTGGGACGGGAACTTCTATGCACTGGACAAGAAGAAAGGTAATCTGCTATGGCGCTGGAACAACGGAGAGGCGAACATGAAGTTGTCGCCGGCAGCAGTGTGGCCATGTGCTGACAACAAGCGCGTATTTATAGCTGCCCCGGATCGGTATCTGACAGCACTGAAGATCGAGGACGGCACTGAAAGCTGGCGCACCGACCGCTGGACGGTACGGGAATCCATCGGACTGAACGATACGATACTCTACGCCAAAACCATGCAGGACACCGTTATTGCCATCAGTCTGAAAACCAATGCACTTCTATGGAGCACAGACGCCGGTTTCGGCTACGAACATGCGCCCACGCAACTGATCGTAAAAGACAGCACGCTGTTTGTAACCACCAAGAACGGCTTGGTACTGGCTATGGATCCATTGACCGGAGCGATCAAGTGGCGGCATAAGGTAGGAAACAGTCTGCTGGGCACCCCTTGCCCTATATCGGCAACGGAAGTGGTGGTCAGCTCGTCGGACGGAACGATAACCATGCTCCGCAAGCGCGAACCCATCCTGCCTGACACGACAGCGATAGCCGCTGACTCGCTCATGAACGATAGCACGGAGGTAGCCGCGGACAGCATACTACAAATAGTATATGACAAATCGGGCAATGCGATAGATACCATATTCTATCACTCACGCGATACACTCGTAAAGCATGTAACGGACACATTGTATGCTCCCGATCCGGATAATCTCGTTGACTTTATACAATAAGCCATGCGCATAGCATTTACCACTGAACTGCCGAAGGAAGGCTTGACGCGTCTGATGTCGCACGAGTTGTATGCCCCTCTGAGCGAGGCGGATATACTCGTCAGCACGTTCGACAAACGCGTGACAAGGGAGATGATCGAGTCGGCACGAGGTCTTCGGCTGATTGCCAACTTCGGCGCGGGATACAACAATATCGATCTGGATGCTTGCCGCGAGCGTGGCATACGCGTTACGAACACTCCGCAGCCGGTCATAGAGCCTACAGCAGAGTTGGCTTTCGCGCTGATGATCGATGTGGCACGACGTGTATCGGAGTTCGACCGCGCTATACGCAACGGCACAGGCCAACCGATGGCCGTGATGAACAACCTCAGCCACTCGCTGTATGGCAAGACACTGGGAATCATCGGCATGGGTCGAATAGGACAAAGCCTGGCACGACGTGCCCAAGCGAGCGGCATGCATATCATCTATCACAATCGTCACAGGCTGAGCGAGGAGATAGAGAACTTATACGAGGCGCGTTACGTGGATTTTCAGACCGTGCTGCAGGACAGCGACTTTGTGAGTCTGAACCTACCCTACACGCCCGAGGTGCATCACTTGATTGGTCAGCAGGAACTGGGCATGATGCGTCGCACGGCTTACCTTATCAATACCGCGCGCGGCGCGCACGTGAATGAACAGGCACTGGTTCATGCCTTGCAGAACGGCATTATAGCCGGCGCGGCCATGGATGTGTATGAGCACGAGCCGCAGATTGCAAGCGAACTGCTCAGCTTGCCCAATGTGGTTCTATCACCGCATACAGGCACCGGCACGTGGGAAGGCCGCATAGCCATGTGCGAGAATGTGGCGGATAATATCCTTGCATTCATCAACCAAGAATATGACAAAATGAATATAGTATTATAGCATTATTTTGACACAACAATAATAAACAATGAATTATATTGACAGATTTCTGAAATACGTGTCGTTCTGCACCACGAGCGACGAGAACACTAACCTCACGCCCTCTACCCCCGGGCAGATGGAGTTTGCACGTTTCCTTGCCAACGAGCTGCGCGAGATAGGTATGCAGGAGGTACAACTGGATAGCAACGGGTATATTATGGCAACACTGCCAGAGTCGAAAGTCGAAAGTCAAAAGTCGAAAACAACGCCTGTTATCGGTCTGATTGCTCATATGGATACATCGCCTGACGCAAGCGGCAAGCATGTGCAGCCGAGGATAGTAAAGGATTACGACGGCAAGGATATCCTGCTCAATGAGGCAGAACAGATCATCCTGTCACCGGAGAAATATCCCGAGCTGCTGCATTATGTAGGTCAAGACCTGATTGTCACGAACGGCAAGACGCTGCTCGGTGCTGACGACAAGGCCGGTATATGCGAGATTGTCACAGCCTGCGAGTACCTGATCAATCACCCCGAGATTCCTCACGGCAAGATACGCGTAGGTTTCACGCCCGATGAGGAGATAGGCCAGGGCGCCGACCACTTTGACGTCAAGGCGTTCGGAGCAGATTTCGCCTACACCATGGACGGCGGAGCGATAGGCGAATTGGAGTACGAGAACTTCAATGCCGCTGCCTGCACAATCAAGGTGCACGGTGTGAATGTACACCCGGGCAGCGCCTACCACAAGATGCAGAACTCGATGCGTATCGCCTTCCAGATAGCCGTTATGCTGCCACGTTGGGAGACCCCCGAGCATACGCAAGGCTATGAGGGATTCTACCACCTGGTAGGTATGCAGGGCACCGTGGAAGAGACGACATTGACGTATATCATCCGCGATCATGACCGCGCGCGCTTCGAGAGTCGCAAGCGCGAACTGGAACA
>Ga0310696_10000482_pt1 | contig 63176 bp, 57 predicted proteins | sample AusTroGonzalo_MG_4_FD_203885 | JGI IMG/M metagenome (GOLD analysis project Ga0310696, IMG submission 203885) | Bovine rumen microbial communities from tropical cattle in Woodstock, Queensland, Australia - Gonzalo_02 (v2) (version 2) | ecosystem: Host-associated > Mammals > Digestive system >...
TTGCAATAGTTGCTTTATTGCCCAAAGACGATAATTCTGGTGGAAAAACAGGAAATGCACCATCTAATACTATAAATGGACACGAATATGTTGACTTAGGTTTGCCAAGCGGTACAAAATGGGCAACCTGCAATGTGGGTGCAAGTAAGCCCGAAGAATATGGTGACTACTTTGAATGGGGCATAACCTCTACTAAGGCAACTTATGCAGAAACCAACTATACATATTCTGGCAATTCGACCACGCTTCCGCCGAGTGCCGACGCTGCTACTGCTAACTGGGGTAGTGGCTGGCGGATGCCAACAAAAGATGAATTAGAGGAGTTGTGTACCTGTAAGCATGAGTGGACATCACGAAACGGAGTAAAAGGACGTTTGTTCACTGGACGTAACGGCAACTCTGTTTTCCTTCCAGCTGCAGGCACCCGCGAGTGCGATGGAAAAGTTAGTGACGTTAGCTCCTATGGCTATTATTGGTCGTCTACACCCGAAGTCGCAAACGATGCGTGGTGTCTCGGCTTCGATTCGGACGAAGTGTATACGGACGACAGCGATCCGTGCGTCGGGCAATTAGTTCGTCCTGTCTGCGACTAAACCATTGTCTGTCGCAAGGGTCAAGCAAAAAAGATATATTACCGCATTGGGCGTTTTGGGTAAACATTGTTTTTGCGTGAAACCATTTTCCAATAATCCCAATCGTTAACAAACGTAATGGTGGTGCATCCGTAGGGAACGGTTTTAAACCATCCCCTACGGATATGCAACCTCATTGGAATCATTAAATTGTCGAATCATCCAATTTCAACGGCGAATTTCAATTATTTCAATAATCTGTAGCGGCGCAATGCGTTGCGTCGCTACAATTATCAAATCAAATCGTCAAATCCTCAAATTTTCAAATCATTGAATCCATTTTTTCCTCGGGCTGAAAGCCCATCAAGCGCACCATGTTTAGGCATCGCCTCAAACCGATACGCATACACAACCCCACGCACTGAAGGGGCAAAAGAATAATTACAATTTCTGACCTTTCGGATTCGTAACCTTTAGCTCGTCCTATGGGCAACCTTTAGCTCGCTGTCAGAGGCAGCAATCCGAAAGGCTTAAATATTAGCATTTGTAAAGTGCAGAAAAAATTGCCTTAAGCGGATTAAAAATCCTTATATTCAAATAGTCTGGATTACAAATCCAGACAACGTTATCGGGCTGAAAGCCCATCAAGCGCACCATGTTTAGGCATCGCCTCAAACCGATATACATACACAACCCAACGCCCTGAAGGGGCAAAAGCAAACAAACGTAATAATTCCACCTCGTTGCAAAAATTACATTAATATCTTAGGTTTTTGCTTTATGTTTTCTATTTTTGCGTAAAAATATTTTGAATATGAAACGTATTCTGTTGGTATTGTCGTTGCTAGTATCGATGTGTAGTTTTAACTTTGCACAAGTGTCGGATACTGCGCAGTCTGAAGTTGTTGACTCCATGCATTTTAAGTATTTTGGAATCCGTTATGCTTTCGAGGAAAACAAAAAGTCGCTGTATGTAGATAAGAATTACAACGATGAAACGCCCACACAGGTAAACATTATGCGCCAGATAAAGATAGACGGCAAATTTTATCCTGTAAAGCGCATTGGTCCCTGTGCTTTCTACGGTTGTCGCAACATCACTTGCGTAACTATTCCCGATAATATTGAAATTATTGACAGCAGTGCTTTCCGTTGGTGCGTAAACCTTTCCAACGTGGGCATTTCGAGCAGTGTGAAACGTATAGGTCCCGATTGTTTCCGCAATTGTACCAATCTCAGGAATTTTTACATGCCAACTGGTTTGCAGATAATAAGTCCGGGTGCATTTCGCGCTTCGGGCTTGATGACCATGCTTTTGCCCGAAGGTTTGAAGGAGGTTGGCGATTATGCCTTTGAGGGGTGCAAGGCTTTGTCGGCGGTACAGTTTCCCAAGTCGTTGCGTACTATTGGAAAGGAAGCTTTTGCCAACTGCTGGGCTTTGACATCGGTGTCGCTCTACGATCAGGTTCGCAACGTAGGAGTGGGGGCATTCTTATCTTGCCGTAGCCTTAAAACTGTAGTATTCACCAAGCTTGTCGATACTAATGTGAAGACCATAGTGGCAGCCGATGCTTTCGCCGAATGTAAGTCTCTTGCAACTGTCCTTTGTAATACTGGCAGGGTAGGCAAGGTCAAGGATGTGCTGTTTCATGAAAATTCGTTCAGAGACAGTAAGATAAATCCAGAAGATGTCATTTATGGCGGAAAGCCTATCGTTGATCCTAGTGCTACCAAGCGTAAAAAAGGTGATCCGGAATTTGAAGAAGAGGACACTTCAATTACTGCAAACAATGCAGAGCGCTTGCGTACAAGCGAGGCTGTAAAGAGGGCAAGGAAAAATATCGGTGTACGCAAAAACAACAGGAAGAAAAAGGGAAGATAGTCCCTTTTCGAAACGTAACAAATTGCTATATAGGTAGAAAATAAAGTGACATGACATCAGGAATACTGGATTCGTGTATCCAGATTATGTGGTCATGTAATGCTTTTTGTAAGCTTCATCTCTATTTGCCTTGCAATTACTTCCTGTCCCTTTTGATTTGGGTGTATTCCGTCGCAGCAGAAAAATGAGCGGTAGTTGCGTGACCCGATGAATGGCTGGTATATGTCGATTAGCCCTACGTTTTCGGTATAGGCAACCTTTATTATTTCCTGATTGTACATTTCGTGCCATAGGTTGATGACTTCTTTGTTGCCGTAGAGCCACGACATGATATTGCCTACTTGCTTTTCGTTCATTCCCTTAGTGAAATGTCGGAAGTATGCATCCGTATCTATTGGAGGCAATGTAAGCATGTATATGTTTGAACCAATTGCCTTTAGTTTCCTTACTATGCGGTGGTAGGTTTCTGCAAAAATTGGTAGTGGTGTTCGGGCGTAGTGTTCGCCATTGGGATTGTCGGCAATTTCTGACCATGGCTTGTCGCTGTCGTTGCCTCCGTATTCTATAAGTACCGTGTCGTTTTCTGATATTTTGTCGATATTCTTGTCTATTATTTTTTCTCTTGTGGTAATTATGCAGCCAAACTTTCCGAAGTTGCCAACGTCAACTCCAAGTTTGCGTTCGCAAATGTCGGTAATGCTGTTTTCTGGAATCCGGTATTTAATGCCGTTGCCGTTCTCTTCGGAAATTACACCCTTTATTATGGAGTCACCGAAGGCTAAAATTTTTTTTCTTCTTTCGTCCATTGTTTTTCGGTTTTGTTTTCGCTGCAAAACTACCTCCAATATTTTTTCGGAATTTTTTATGTGATATGCGGTGCTTGTCTTTGATAGAATCATTATTTTTGTGACGAATTTTTGCATGTAGTGACGAAATCGGTTGAATTTAAATTTCGTCACACGGTTTTTGAAATAAAAATAATGCATTGATGACTAAAGTATTATATAGATTTTCGTCTTTACGCGTCCAGTTGGCATATCTGTTCGGGTTGTCGGGATTCTTTATAGGATTTGTGTTCCTGTATAGGCCGGTTCAAGTAGTAGAATTCCTCGACATGGGACGCGAAATGCTTGCTTTCAACACCACAATGTTGTTCTGCATATTGTTTGGCGTACTGCTGATGTCGCGGCTGATGCTGTTTGCTTTCAGGCGGAGGCTGTCGTTGAACTGGTTTAGGCTTTTGCTGTGGTTTGTTATTGAGCAAATAGTGGTTTCGTTGTTCATGGCCTTGTATATGTCGCTGATGTACAAAGGCGGCTATCCTTATTTCGATGCTGTGGGCTTCTGTATGTATGTAACCCTTATTGTTCTGGTTTTCCCGTATTTAATAGTGACGCTTGCAGTGGTAGTTTCAGAGAAACCGGGTGCTGTTGATGCGTCGGAACGTAATCTTGTGAGGTTCAGCGACAATACGCAAAAACTCAAACTGGTTGTTTCGTCAGATGCTATATTGTATTTGAAGGCAGAAGAAAATTATGTGAGAATCAAATATATGGAAGGCGAAATCATTAAGGATTATGTGCTACGCAATACCATGAAGTCGCTTGAGCCTTTGCTGCAGAAATACGGAATGGTACGCTGTCAGCGTTCGTTTTTTGTTAATCCGCAGCATGTTAAGGTGTTGCGAAAGGATAAGCAGGGTGTTGTTGTGGCCGAGCTTGATGTGAATGGAGCAGATACAATTCCAGTTTCGCCAAAATATTACGATGCCTTGGAAAGAATGTTATAATTAGAAAAAGAATCACGATGAAGAGTAAGGTGCTGATAATTGATGATGTACACGCAATAATAACGGATGGCTTGCAGAATGCAGGTTATGAAGTTGTAGATGCAACAAAGTGGTCTCGCGACGAAATCATTTCGCAGGTTGGTGATGCATTTGGAATAGTGTTACGGAGCCGCATTAATATTGACCGTGAATTTGTTGATGCTGCGAAATGTCTGCGCTATGTTGCGCGTGTTGGTGCAGGCATGGAGACCATTGATGTTGACTATTGCGAATCGAAGGGCATTTTGTGTCTCAATTCGCCCGAAGGCAACCGTGATGCTGTAGGCGAGCATACCGTAGGCATGTTGCTGTCGTTGCTCAACAACCTCAATCGTGCCGACCGTCAGGTGAAGGCTGGTGAGTGGAAGCGCGAGATGAACCGTGGTCGTGAGCTGGGATTTCGCACAGTTGGAATTATTGGCTACGGAAATATGGGTTCGTCGTTTGCCCGCAAGTTGTCGGGGTTTGGTTGCAAGGTGCTTGCCTACGACAAGTACAAGACAAATTATTCCGACAACTACGCCGAGGAAGTTTCACTTGATGAGATTTTCGCGCGTGCCGATGTTCTGAGTTTGCATGTGCCGCTAACTGCCGAAACCAAGTATATGGTTGACGAAGAGTTTGTTGCTAGGTTCAAAAATCCCTTTGTGTTGCTCAATGCGTCGCGCGGACCGGTTGTAAAGACTTCGGCTCTGGTTGCAGCTTTGAAATCGGGGAGTATATTGTCTGCTGGACTTGATGTTGTTGAGTACGAGGAAACTTCCTTCGAGGCGACCAAAAAGATGACAGACAATCCTGATTTCCGTTATCTTGCGCAGTGCGACAATGTTATAATGTCGCCACATATTGCAGGTTGGACTGTTGAGTCGAAGGTGAAACTTGCACAGGTTCTGTTGGATAAGATATTGAAGGTCGTTTAGCCAAACTTGTTTATTTTTTGACTAGGCGTACCGATAGCCCCGTACATTGTTTTGTTCCATAGTCACTATATTTCTCAGAATCGAAATGGAGAAGGCATGCTAGGTCATCATAATAGATAGAAGAAGTCCAGTATTCACCGTATGGCCCTACATTGTATACCATTCCACAGCAAAAGCGGCTTCCTTCTGCTGGCAAAAAAATCGACTTCCCGCTTGGGCCAACAACCTCGTAGCCATTGTCTGTCCATGTCCATTTACATGATTTGGTAAGTTCTTCCAACTGCTTTTGTGTGGGCAGATTGTTGCCAAATTTGCTTACTGCCTGCTCGTATGTGTAAAAACCGCCTTCTTCGTTCACATCTTTCCACATTGTTCCGCTTGGAAGGCCTAAATCAACATACTCTTGAGCGTTTATTGTCAGTGCTATAAGGCACAGCAGACTAAATGCTAGTATTTTTTTCATTGCTTCTGAACTTTTATTATTTGTTTGCAAAATTAGTAGATAACTTTTGTTCTGCAATACTTTTTTGCAAGAGGTTGTTTGGTCGTGGAGCTTATAGTCAAAAAAATATTTACGTCCATATCCCAAATGTCTTATCTTTGCATTTGCAATTTTAAATGCATTGCGATGAAGATAGTAAAGAAGAGTTGGATAGCCATACTTGCGCTTGCCACTGCAATTGTAGCTGCTTGTACAGCAACAAAGCGTATGGCGCATAGCAAAGATGAAATGCCGCCTGCCGACGATACAAATAAGCCGGATGCTGACAACAATTTGACTGAAGTAGGATATTCAATCGATACAACACGAGCAAAAAAGCAAAAGGAACTGGAAAATTTGCGTATTATGATCCGCGAACGCGAAATGTCGTGCGTTTATGGTTCGCCTGAAGTTATCAGAGAATACAGTGCCGAAACCTGGACAATGCGTCATCAGGCCGATTCTTTGCAGAATGAAATAATGAAAGATCTTGAAAGTCAGCGTTCAATTCTTGAAGAGCGGCTTCGTATTATTAACGAAACTATTGATGGCAGATCGGGTGCAAAGGTTTATGGCTCGCCAGAAACAATTAATAAATATAAGGACAAGAACAGGGAGCTTTATGAGCGCAGGGATTCTGTTGAGAAGGCTATATTCAGGATTGATACGGAAATAAATAGTCTGAATAACAAGGATAGCAATACCAGATATTGATAATCAGAGACTTTTTTACAATCTGATGTGAAAATAGGATAGGGGACGCCTAGAAAAATGGGTTGTTGTCTATTTCGTAACCTATAGTTGTTTTCCCTCCGTGTCCGGGCAGAACAACACATTCGCGGTCGAGAGAAAACAGTTTGTCTTTAATGCTTAGAATAAGTTGGGCGTAGCTGCCTCCTGGCAAATCGGTGCGGCCTATGCTTCCGCAAAATAGTGCGTCTCCGCATACAACAAAGTTGTCGTCTTTGGCATAGAGGGCAACGCTTCCTTTTGAATGTCCCGGAATCTCAAGCACCTTTAGACTTGAATTGCCAAAATGGATTTCTTCGCCGTCGGTAATGTTGATGTCGGGGAGAGACTGCTTGTCCATGATGAATCCGAACATTCGGGCTTCGTTTGCAACATTGGCAACCATATCGTTGTCGTTGAAATTGGCGAGGACAGGAACTTTGTATTCGTTTTTCAGCCTATTGTTTCCGCATATATGGTCAAGATGCCCATGGGTATTGATTATGTATTTTATTTTCAGATTATTGTTGCTTACATATTGCCTTAGAGTGTTCATTTCCCTGTCGGAATTTACTGCACCGTCAATAATAACGGCTTCGTTGGTTTCGTCTGAAATGATGTAGGCGTTTACTCCGAAGGCGTTGAACATGAAAGTTGTAATTTGCATAATATTAATTTTTTAACGTGAATGTTTCCATCTCCTGTGCGACCAAAGCCAATATTCGGGGCATTCGATAATATCTTTTTCTAAGCGGCTGAAATAAATGCGTGTTATTTCACCTTGTTCGTACTGCTGAGGATTTTCAATCAATTCCTCGAAAGTAAGTGTGTAATGTCCGCGTTTTGGCTTGGATATTTTCATGTACAGGGCTGGCAGGTTTTCTTTTCGTGCGTATGCTTCTGGACCGTGAATACATGCTGTGTCGTGATTCAGGAAATTCAACCAGATGGCTCTTTCGATATTTGACGGGCTTTGGTCTGCTGCCATAATTACGCCTATTGGCTTTTCGGGCGGTGTCGAAAATACAGATTTCGTTTGCTGTATCGGTATCATTTTCATTCCGAATCTGCCACGACGGGCAAGACCGTATTTTTCGGAATATTTGTTTGTTAGCGGAAGATATAATGCTACGGTCTGGTGCTTTATGGCCATGTCGGTAGCCAACATTCCATATTCCCAGTTTCCGTAGTGGCTTGTAAGCAAAAGTACCGATTGTCCTTGGTCAAAATATTTGTTTGGAATGTCGGCGTTCTTGATAATGTAGCGCTTTTTTATCTGTTTTTCCGAAATTGTCATTCCTTTTATTGATTCAAGCGTAACATCAGCCAGATGTCGGTAGAACTTTTTTGCCAGACATTTGATCTCTTTCTCAGATTTTTCAGGGAAAGATTTGCGAAGGTTTTCGAAAACTACTTTTTTTCTGTAGCCTGCTATATGGTAAATTATGAAGTAAAAGACATCGGCCCAGAAGTATACTAGGAAGAAAGGTGTTATGCGAGAGCATCCTACAAGAAATCGGAACGATAGATATTCAAGACGTTTCATCATATTGTTTTCAGCCTTGAAATGGCTTCTGTTGGATTTTCTGCGCCAAAGACCGCGCTGCCAGCCACAAGTGCGTTGGCTCCCGCCTTTATTATTTCACGATAGTTTTGCGTATCTACACCGCCGTCAACTTCTATTATTGTCTCGGGATTGACTACGTTTATCATGTTGCGTAGCTCTGAAATTTTTTTCAGGCTGTTCTTGATGAATGACTGGCCGCCAAATCCAGGATTTACCGACATGATGAGTACAAGGTCAATTTCGGGCAGTATGTCTTCGAGCAATCTCACTGAAGTGTGCGGGTTAATAGATACTCCGGCTTTCATGCCGTTGCTCTTGATTTCTTGTATTGTCCTATGAAGATGTGTGCATGCCTCGTAGTGTACCGTTAGTATGTCGGCGCCGGCATTGTGGAATGTGGTTATGTACCGTTCGGGTTGAACAATCATAAGATGTACGTCCAATGGTTTTTGCGCCAGACGTTTGACGCTTTTCACTATTGGAATTCCGAACGATATGTTTGGTACGAACACACCATCCATAATGTCGAGGTGAAACCAGTCGGCTTCGCTATTGTTCACCATTTCTATGTCGTTGGCAAGGTGGTTGAAATCGGCCGATAGGAGTGAAGGAGATACTATTATCTTTTTCATGTTCTTTTCTGTCTAAATATGGCTGCTAAAATACGTTTGCATAATTCTTTACGTCGGTTGCGGTAATTTCCATGCCGCAGAGGATCACAAGTCGTTCGATAACGTTACGTAATTCTCTTATGTTGCCTCTCCAGTTGATTTTCTTAAGCTCTGCTATTGCGTCGTCGGAAATTTTTTTCATCGGGAAGTTTTGCTCTTCGCAGCAGGTTCTGATAAAATCGTCAACTAGCAGCGGAATGTCGTCGGCTCTTTCGTTGAGAGTTGGCACATGTATCAGGATTACGCTCAGACGATGGTATAGGTCTTCGCGGAAATTGCCTTTTTCAATTTCTTCGCGAAGGTTTTTGTTGGTTGCTGCAATAACTCTTACGTTTACTGTCACGTCCTTGTCGCTTCCGATGCGTGTTATCCTGTTTTCCTGCAGAGCACGTAGCACTTTGGCCTGGGCTGCTAGGCTCATATCGCCGATTTCGTCGAGGAAAAGAGTTCCATTGTCGGCCTGCTCGAATTTGCCGGCTTTGTCTTTTACCGCACCAGTAAACGATCCTTTGACGTGTCCGAAAAGTTCACTTTCGATAAGTTCTGAAGGTATTGCTGCGCAGTTGACTTCAACAAAAGGAGCTGCGGCACGGTTGCTTTTTTCGTGAATCCAATGGGCAACAGCTTCCTTTCCGGTTCCGTTGCTTCCTGTAATCAGAACTCTCGCATCGGTAGGGGCTACGCGGTCTATCATTTCTTTTACTTTGAGCATAGCAGGAGTTTCCCCGATCATTTTGTACTTTGAGCTTACCTTCTTTTTCAGGCTCTTGGTTTCGGTTACAAGTGTCGATCTGTCAAGGGCGTTTCGAAGTGTGACGAGCAGCCTGTTAAGGTCGAGGGGCTTCTGAATGTAGTCGAAAGCTCCTTTCTTTATGGATTCAACGGCTGTATCTATATCTCCATGCCCTGAGATCATAACAATTGGTAGTTCCGGGAAATTGTCATGGATTTTTGCAAGAACTTCCATGCCATCCATTTTGGGCATTTTTATATCGCAGAATACTGCATCGAATTTTGTTTCCGAAGCTTTCTTGAAACCCTGTTCTCCGTCTTCAGCCACTTCTACTTTATGTCCTTCGAGTCCAAGTATGTCGCTCAGCGTGTTGCGTATGCTTCTTTCGTCATCAATAACAAGAATTTTTGCCATATCGATAGTAAATTTATTCGGGGACAAAGATAATTTTTTTTGTTGAATCTTTAAGTGATTGTTGTATGATGTATTTTTCTGAAGAAATATTACTTTTGCAAAAATGGATCAGCTGTGTCATGCATCATGTTATTGATAGAGTAAGATGTTTAGGTTTACCGTGATAAATGTTATGGCTGTGAAAGATATATCTTTTTTATGCAATGTGATTTGAATCTGTCGAAGATGCGCACCGAGTACGGATTTCCTGTTCGTTACTACCTTGCTGCCAATGATGCCGAGATTTTCATGAACGATTTGATCGGCAGCAATATTACAATTGAATACCAGCATGTTATTAATTGTGTTTCGTGCGGGAAAGTTACTAGTCGTAGCTATATGAATGGGCATTGCTACAATTGTTATACTACTTTGCCCGAGTGCGACGAAGGTGTTTTCTATCCCGAAAAGGATATGTCGCATCTTGGAATTTCGCGCGACATGGAATGGTCGAAACGTTATTCGCTTATCGACCACTATGTGTATCTTGCTTTTACTGGAGATGTGAAGGTAGGAGTTACCCGCTTTAATCAGATTCCTACCCGATGGATTGACCAGGGGGCAGTGGCGGCAATAAAATTTGCTAAGACGCCTAATCGGAATCTTGCAGGGCAGATTGAAGTGGCGATGAAGAAACACTTGTCGGACAAGACAAACTGGAGGGCGATGTTGTCAATATCCAAGCCGAATGTTGATATGTTGGAAAGAAAGAAGTTCTTTATACCTATGTTGCCCGAAGATTTAAGCGTATATGCATCATTTGATGATTCTGTGACCGAAATAGTTTATCCTTATGCAAATGCGGTTGCAAACATAAAGGCGGTTTCGTTCGACAATTGCGATAAAATAAATGGTGTGCTGGCAGGTATAAAAGGGCAGTATCTGATATTTGACAATGGCATGGCGTTTAATGTGCGCACACATTCCGGTTGTTTGATAAAACTGACCGTAGGTTGAGTACGTAGAAGTGAAATGTATTTTAAAAATGATTGGCTGTGGAATCGGAATACTTTGAAAAATATTTGCAAAAGGCACAATCGTACTGTTCCCGTGCTGAAAAGTGTGAAAGCGATGTCCGTATCTATTTATATAAGCAGGGGGTTGATTCTGATATGGTCTCAAAAATTATTGATAGTTTGGTCGCCGACAGGTTTGTGGACAATGCCAGATATGCAAGGGCTTTTGTTTCCGATGCATTCAAGTTCAACAAATGGGGTAGGGTAAAGATCCGACAGGCTTTGCTGGCTAAGGGCATATCCGAAAAGTTCATATCTCATCCGCTTGCCGAAATAGATGACACTGAATATATGTCGTTGCTTGAAAACCTTCTGCGAGCAAAGTTGAAATCTGCGCATGGTGATGATGAATACAAGCTTAAGGCTTCTGTTTTCAGGTTTGCAATGAGTCGAGGTTTTGAAGCTGAGCTTGTAGAAAAGGTCTGGGAAAAGATACGATGAATTGATGTTTTTTCGTCGCGGTAAATTATTTTGTTTTCTCTCCTAAAATTTTCTTAACACAGATTGCCCATTCATATTTATTGATTACCTTTACGGCAAATTTTTCATCAGGAATGAAAAGGTTTGTTTTGGCAATAATATTTCTGGCAATCACCGCTGTAGCATTGGCTCAGGAGAATAAATTGTATCTGTACGAACCCGATTCATTATCAACGCATAACGCCAAGCAGGACAAGGAATCACGCTTTGTTTGCCGTTTCAATACCGGCGTTGCTGTTGGCGGATTCGGAGGCAATGCCTTTGGAATGGGTTTCGTGGCACCGGAATTCGGCTACAAAATAACCGACAAATTCACTCTTTCGGGCGGACTTGCAGTTTCGTACTCAATGTTTTCTCCAATAGAATCGTCTGAAAGCAAAAGCATATACGGACATCCGCAATACACGCTGTTTGCCAAAGGTTCGTACTCGCTTACTCCGAAAATCAATGTATATGGCGCTGCAGCAGTTAGTTTCAACGACTACTACAATCCAAACAAGCCATCGTTTTCGGGATATTTTGGTGCCGACTACAAGATTACTGAAAAGTCAACAATCAGCATAGCCGTAAGCATCCGCGAAGGCCACAGTCACCCATTTATGCCCGAATACGGATTGTATCCGATGGCTCCATCAACGACATTCTCACCAATGTTCCATAACGATATTTTCGGCAGATAGTCAACCCATACAAAAGTGGAACAGAGAAGCATCCTTGATTTTTTTCCAACTTCCATAAAAGAGCTGAAGGCTTTCGGCTGGGACTATATTGATGTGATACTCGTCAGTGGCGATGCTTTTGTTGATCATCCGTCTTTCGGCCCTGCTGTGATAGCAAGGGTTTTGCAGAATGCAGGCTATCGCGTGGCTGTAGTCCCGCAACCCAACTGGCAGGACGACCTTCGCGACTTCCGCAAATTCGGTGCGCCTCGGTTGTTCTTCGGCGTTTCGGCTGGCAATATCGACAGCATGCTAAACCACTACACCGCCAACAAGCGTCTCCGCAGCGATGATGCCTACACGCCTGGCGGACAAAGCGGCCATCGTCCCGACTACGCAACAAGGGTTTACTGCCAGATACTGAAAGACTTATATCCCAACACGCCAATCGTAATAGGTGGAATCGAAGCTTCGATGCGCCGATTCGCACACTACGACTACTGGCAGGACAAAATCCTAAGCTCGATGCTTGAAATGTCGGGCGCAGACATACTTTGCTATGGAATGTCCGAGAAGTCAATCGTTGAGGTGGCCGACCACATAAACCGAGACGGACATCACTACAATTGCTTCAATATTAGGCAAATTGCCTACCTCAGCGACGAAAAAGACGTGAAAAGGGACGACATTGTGCTGCATTCATACAGCGAAATCCTTGCCGACAAACGCAACTACGCTGAAAACTTCGTCATCGTTGAGCGTGAGGCCAATTCGTTCACAAACAGACGAATAACACAGCAGTTGGAACATTCAAAACTTATTGTCAACCCTACATACGAACCACTATCGGAACGCGAAATGGACAGCATCTACGCATTGCCATTCACAAGGTTGCCGCATCCACGCTACAAGGGCAAGCCCGACATTCCTGCCTACGAGATGATAAAGAATTCGGTGACAATACACCGCGGATGCTTCGGCGGATGCTCGTTCTGTACCATTGCCGCACATCAGGGCAAGCACATTTCGAGCCGCAGCGAAAAGTCAATTATTGCCGAACTTGAACGCATTTCGCGAATGCCAGAATTCAAAGGTCATATTTCCGACATTGGTGCTCCATCGGCAAACATGTACAAAATGCACGGCAACGACGAAAACCTCTGCCGCAAGTGCAAACGACCGTCGTGCATAGCTCCAAAGATTTGCCCCAACCTCAACACATCTCACGAGGAACTTTGCAAACTTTACCGAAAAGCGTTGGAAGTGAAAGGCATAAAGAAAATCAGCATTGGCAGCGGCATACGCTACGACATAGCCCTGCACAAGACCGGCAATGCCGAAACCGACCGCATAAACGAGGAATACCTTGAACTTGTAATCTCAAAATTCGTTTCGGGAAGGTTGAAAGTCGCTCCAGAACATTCGTCGCCAAAGGTTCTGGAACTCATGCGTAAGACACCATTTGCCAAGTTCGAAGAACTGAAAGCCCTATTCGACCGCACCAACAAGAAATACGGGCTAAAACAGCAGCTGATACCTTATTTTATTTCGGCACACCCGGGATGCAAGGAAGAAGATATGGCAGAACTTATGGCACAAATCAGCGACCTCGGCATCTGTCCCGAGCAGGTGCAGACCTTCACGCCAACACCAATGACGCTCTCAACTGTAATGTACTACACCGAATTGAATCCATATACAATGGAAAAGGTTTATGTTCCCAAGTCGCGTCAAGAGCGTGAAAACCAAAACATGTACTTCTTCTGGTACACCCCAGATGCTCGCAAGAAGATTGAAAAACGGCTGAAGCAGATGGGTAGAGAGGATATAATAAGGAAGATGAACAGACGAAAAGTCTAACAGGCGCATAACCACAAAAATTGAAAAATGCTATAAGTCAAATTATATTTGGCGAGGAAAAACCACCCAATCGAGGATGCAATCCACGACTTCAGCGTCTGCCGCAATTAGCCTCAAAGGGGCAAAATAGTCATAGCGTTTGCAACACAACAATAATGAATAACACGCATATATTAAAGCAATAAATATTGGATTATACGCTAATATCTAAAAGGTATAATCTGTGATATTACGCGTATAGCTAATGTGCAAAATATTAGATAATACGCAAAGTAACGTAATGTAATATATTTGATAATACGCAAATGTGTAATTGTAAAATATTAATAATTAATGTTTTATATATAATTAAATGTTTATAGGCATATTGCCATATATGGAGGAATACAGATTGCTTTTTCTTTAATTATCAGATTCTTGGGATGGATAATATATGCAGTGTCTATTCTTTGCTTGAATTTGAGAATAAACTTTTCCAATGAAAATGTGCTGTAGTTTTTTGTTGACTTTACTTCAATTGGGAAAATTTTGAATTTGGTTTTGCTGGAATTTGAAATGATAAAGTCTATTTCAATATCGTTCCTATGTTTTTTTTCATCGTAATGGACATAGAAATACAATTTATGTCCGTTTGACACAAGTATCTGCGCAATTGCATTCTCGAAAAGCATACCTTCGTTTAGCGAAAGTTTGTCGTTAAGTATTTGCTTGTACAGTTCCTCGTCAACGATTTCGTTCTCGTCGAAAGCATGGCTTACAAGGAGACCAGTGTCACCAAGATAACATTTAATAAAACTTCTACTTTCATTGAGCGATAGTCCGATATTCGGGTCGGTGCAACTGAAACACTCGTTTACTACCATTGAATCGCCTAACCAGAAAAATGTGTCGGCATATTGGTTGAAGTATGAGCCTTCTGCTATATCGCTGAATACCACTCTCTTCTCGTGCTGTGACAGGAAGGATGGGATTTGGTCGAAAATTGAAAGTACTTTAGAACGATATTTGGCGCCAATCTTCATTATGTCGCTGCGGTACAAGTTTAAGATGTCTCTTTTCTCATCGTCTGCAACCGAAAATTTTCTCTCATTTTCAAGATAGGCAACAAGACTTTGAGGCATTCCACCAACTAGCATGTACTGCTTAAAAAGAAGCATCGCCTTGTTGTGCAGACTCCTTTCTAACGGCTTTTTCTCTGCAAAGCATTTCCTAATGTACAAGATAAGTTCTTTCTCTCCAAATGCCCATGCAAACTCCTCGAAATCCAGCGGATACATTTTTATTGAGCGTTCTTCCGATGGAATTACAATGTCTTTTACTGAATCTTTAATTGAAATTAGTGAGCCTGTTTCAATATAGTCGTAGCGACCATCCTTGACAAGCTTCTTGATTGCCTGCCTTGCTTTCGGATAGCGTTGTACCTCGTCGAATACAATGACAGACTTGCGTTTGTGCAGTTCTACTCCGAATTCTGTAGCAAGAAGCATAAAGAAGGCATCAAGATCGTTCAAGTTATTCTCAAAATAGCCGATGATGTCCTTGTTTACATCACTGAAATCAATGATTATATACGATTCGTATTCTTTTCTTGCAAATTCTTCGATAATCGTAGATTTGCCGATTCGCCTTGCACCTTCGACAAGAATAGCTTTCGTTCCATTGCTTTTTTGCTTCCATTCAAGAAGCTTTGAATATATTTTTCTTTCAAAAATCATGATGCAAATATAATAATTATGATAATACACAGACATGAAAAAGGAAAAATATTAGACTATGCGCAAAGTTAAAAATAAATAATATTTGATGATACGCGTGTTAGTGTTGTAAAATATTGATAATTAAAATTAAACAAAATTTATATTTAGAATATTTGTAGATAAAAGCTTTTCTATAAAGAACCCAATGGTCATATTCCATCAGAAAAGTGTATATTTTTAGATGTGAAATTTTTGTTAGAATGTGATTTTAAAAAAGATAAGTTTTCTTGGATTCAAATCTGAAAAAGACTACACTGAACATTCTGCATTAAACCACTTCATTTCGTCGCCTGAATATGCAATAAGCAAGGCTGTGGTGTTTTTCAATACAAGGGAAGTGCCTATAAAAGGGGAAATTACGTATCTATCAATTTATTAAGTTATGTTTTTCAATGCAAAGCCAGACAAGGAAATTTTTCTTTAAAATGATTTTATTTTTTATCTGCCAACATTCACAAAAAAGGCGTACATTTGCAAACCAATATAAAAGACTAATGAAAGCAAAAGAAATAGCAGAACTGCTAAACGGTAAAATTGTTGGCTGTCAGGACAGCCAGGAAGAATTGACAAATGCATTTTCATCAGACCTGATGAGCGATGTTCTCCGTCTCGGAGGCGAATGCTCGCTGTTAATCACCGGTCTGTGCAACATCCAGACTATCCGCACCGCTGAAATGGCGGAGATTAACACCATTGTGCTTGCCCGCGGAAAGGCTGCTGATGAGGAAATGCTCGAACATGCAATAGACAACGACATTACAATAATCGAAACCGAGTACAGTATTTTCAAGGCAAGCGGAATACTTTACACTCACGGAATTAAACCAATGTATTAATTATGCACTACACATTTGACATAGAAAAGGGTAATTTCACCAACGCAGGCAATGCCTCGGGAAGCGTAAAGAAAACTTTGAAGCAGCTGAATGTAGATCCTGCAAGCATCAAGAGGATTGTAGTTGCATTGTACGAAGCCGAGATTAATGCCGTTGCCCATGCCTACGGTGGAAAAATCGACATCGACATCGATGGCGACAAGATTGTTATGGTAGTTGCCGACCAAGGACCAGGAATCCCCAACATCGAACTGGCAATGACCGAAGGTTACTCAACCGCATCGCAGAAAGTTAGGGAAATGGGCTTCGGTGCAGGAATGGGACTACCAAATATGAAGAAAAACACCGACAAACTCGACATCCAGACGGAATTGGGAGTTGGAACAACAATAACAATGACAGTTTTCTTGAAGAATTGACAATTAACAATGGACAATTGACAATTAGCTACGCAGAACTAAAAGTTGACAATGGACAAGGTTGAACACATAAAAAACTGCATTTATGAGATTCGTGGACAACGAGTAATGCTTGACCGTGATTTGGCAGAATTATACGGAGTTGAAACACGAGTTCTTAATCAGGCTGTGAAGCGTAACATTGAGCGTTTTCCTGAGGATTTTATGTTCCAACTGACTGATGACGAATGGAATATGCTAATAAAGAAGGTTGTTGCCTCAAATAATATGTCATCACAAATTGTGACGACATCGCCACAGAAACGACCTAAGACAGCATTACCTTTTGTATTCACTGAGCATGGCACAATAATGTTAGCATCTGTTTTACGCAGTCAAATTGCAATACAGATGAGCGTTATGGTTACACGAGCGTTCATCGCTATGCGAGAAGCTATTGCAGGAATGCTATCTGTTAATCTCAAAGTAGAACAATTGGCTCATAAGGTTGACCAACTGAATAGTTATGTGGAAGAAATACTTCACGACCAAAACGACATTAACCAGCAGCAAGAAGAAACCAATGCAGAAATAGCTATCCAGATAGAGGCAATTAATGATGCATTAGATGAATTAAGAACAAAAAAAGAAACACCTCGACCTCGCATAGGATTTAAGCAGGGAGAGAAAAAAACTGACAACGCTTAACTCTAAAAAATAGAAAACTAGAAACTTTGAACCATTGAACTTTAAACGTTGAACTTTAAAACAACTTGAAACTTAGAAACGGCGCAGCCACAGAAACTTAGAAACTTTTTAAACTTTGAACCATTGAACTTTAAACTTTGAACCATAAAACAACTTGAAACTTAGAAACGGCGAAGCCATATAAACTTAAAAACTAAAAAACTTTGGCCTATGAGTGAAAACGGATCATACTTCTACCATGCACTGCGCGTTGACCGCAATGTTTGCACCGGATGCACACACTGTCTAAGGTCGTGTCCAACCGAAGCCATCCGAATCAGGAAAGGCAAGGCGGTAATATACAGCAATAAATGCATCGACTGCGGAGAATGCTTCAAAGTCTGCCCCAGCCATGCAATCTACATCAAGCAGGACGACTTCGAATTGCTTGATGACTACAAGTACCGCATTGCACTTGTCCCGGCAACTTTCATCGGACAGTTTGCAAACGATGTAAAGACATCGCAGATATATGCCTGCCTGAAGAAAATCGGATTCACACATACCTACGAAGTCGAACATGCAGTATCGTTCCTCACCGAACTGTACAAGCAATACATGGCCGAGCACGATGACATCGACACCTTCATATCACCGTATTGTCCTGCTATAGTGCGTCTTATACAAGTAAGATTCCCGTCGCTAGTAAGCAATATAATACACCTTAATGCACCATTGGACATTGCCTCGATAGTGATTCGCCAACGGCTTGTTGAAGCAGGAATCCCGGGCGAAGACATTGGTATTTTCTATGTAAGTCCTTGTGCTGCAAAGATTGCTGCCGTGAAAAGTCCTGCCGAAGGAAAGAAATCCATCATCACGGGTGTAATCAACATGGACTTCCTCTACAACAAGGTAAAGCTTATGCTCAGCAATTCCAAATCAATTGTAGAGCCTATAAATCATAGTCTTACTGGCAACGATGTGTTATGGGGACTTACCACCGGCGAAACACGCAACTTCAACAATTCTTGCTTTGCTGTGGATGGAATACGAAATGCCATAGAGTTTTTGGAAAAGGTTGAAGATGAAGAAATTAATGTAAAGGGCTTTGTTGAAATGCGAGCCTGCGATCAAAGTTGCGTAGGCGGAGTACTTTGCCCTACAAACCGATTTGTAGCCAAGCAAAAACTGAAAGCCCGCGCCGAAATCATCGACAGCAAGCCCAAAAAGGACGAAGGCGAACAGAAAGTTGCATTCAGCAACAAGGAATTTGCCGAGAAGATTGCGCAAATGGTGAAGATTGACGAAATAAAGCCTCGTTCAATCCTGAAACTCAACGACAACCTGCAGATTGCCTTCCGCATGGTCGAAAACATGAAGCGCATCGAAGGAATGTTGCCTGGAATCGACTGCTCGGCTTGTGGCGCACCTACCTGCAACGCTCTTGCGGAAGATGTAATTAGGAACGAAAGCAAAATAGAAAACTGCATTTTCGCACACAAGAAGATGGATGAATTCTACAAGGTGATGTTCGACATCTGGGGAGAAGATCTAAAAACGTTATAAAGTTCATGGTTCAATAATTTAAAGTTCAAAGTTCAATGATTTAGCGATTTGAAAATTTGATTGATTTGAAAATTTGAAGATTCATTTGTAGAGACGTTGCGCGCAACGTACTCAACAAATAAATGATAAGAAAATTAAACGATTAAAGAATAATAAATTTAACGATATGATACTAAAAGACATAATAGAAAAACTGAACCTTAAGGTTTACAACGAGGTAAACATGGACGCTGATGTAAAGAGCGCATATTCATCGGACTTGTTGAGCGACGTCATGGGCAACGCAAAGAGCGGTCAGGTATGGATTACCATGCAGACACACAAAAATGTTGCTTCAATTGCAGCATTGAAGGATGTTCCTGCCGTTATCATTGTTCGCAACGGCGTTCCCGATGACGATATGCTTGAATTTGCAAAGGACAACGATGTCGCTGTTCTTTCAAGCTCGGAACCAACATTCCCACTCTGCGGAAAACTGTACGAACTCATAAAGTAACAACAAACAGCCAGTCGCATGAAATTCCGTGCCGACCTACATACGCATACAGTCTTGTCTCCATGCGGCGACATCGAGATGAGCCCCTCGGCTATCATTATGAAAGCCAAGGAGAAAGGTCTTGACATAATCGGAATTACCGACCACAACAGCACGCTGAACGCTGAAGTTACGCGCAAAATTGGAGAACAGAACGGCATTGCCGTGATGATGGGCGCCGAGGTAACCACAAAAGAGGAAATTCACTGCCTCGGATTCATGCCAAACGCCGAAAAACTTGCCGAATTCCAGAAATTTCTCGACTCGAAGGTCATTTTCTACGAAAACGACCCAGACAAGTTCGGCTACCAGTTTGTAGTTGACGAGGAGGAAAATGTACTCGACGAAGTTCCTCACCTATTAATAAATGCCCTCGACCTGCCGATGCTCGATTTGCAGAAAAAAGTATATGAGATGGGCGGAATCTTCATCCCTGCACACGTTGACCGCAGCACATTCAGCATAAGTTCGCAACTTGTGTTTGTCCCCGACAAGCTTAAGTTTCAGGCACTTGAACTCAGTTACTACGCCATGAAGAACAATTTCTTCGACAAATTCCCATGGTTCAGCGACTACAACTACATACAAAGTTCCGATGCCCATTTCATAGATGACATCGGTAAAATTTCGAGCGTTCTGGAAATGGACAGCTTCAGTTTCGACAACCTTAAAAATTCACTTCACACAGGAGAACAGATAATATTATGAAAACACTTGATTTACATATAATTGACATAGTTCACAATTCAATTCGTGCAAAAGCTACGGAAATTGTGATTGAGATGGTTGACAGCGAAAAACAGGACTTGCTATCGCTCAAGATTGTCGACAACGGCTGTGGTATGCCCAAGGAAATGATGGATGCCATAAACGAGACATTCTACTCATCACGCCCTGAACGCAAAATCGGTATGGGTATCGCACTGCTTAAATTCCATTCCGAACTGTGCAACGGCAAGTTCCACCTGACATCCGAAGTTGGCAAAGGCACTGAAATCTACGCCGACTACCAGCGTTCGCACATCGACCTGCAGCCCAAAGGCGACCTTGCTGGATGCTTCAGCAACTTCATCTGCCAGTACCAGGACATCAACTTTATCATCCGCTACACCACAGATGATGACTATTTCGAACTTAGCACCGCCGATGTAAAGGAAGTCTTTGAAGGCATGAACCTCAACGATGTCAACATCATCAACAACCTGAAGGAGTTAATAGCGGAGAATATTAATCCGAGCAAAGAGTAAAACGTGTACATTTATTTTGTGCCTGACACTCAAACCTCTCAATGGTTTGGGTAAATATTTTTCATACATTGTATGAAAATGAGAATCATTCATTTTGATTTTCGATTCGTATTGGCAACATGTTTATGCATGTGATGTTTTTTATGTGGTTATATCTTTTTTAGTTTTAAAATCCAATTTTAATTCCTAAATTTGCCACTTAAATTTTTGTTAGATGAAAAAGACCATATTGATTACAGGAGGCGCAGGCTTCATTGGCTCACATGTTGTGAGATTGTTTGTTAATAAATATCCAGAGTATCAGATTGTTAATGTCGATAAGTTGACATACGCAGGTAACCTTGAAAATTTGAAGGATGTTGAAAATGCATCAAACTACAAGTTTGAGAAAGTTGATATTGTTGACTACGAAGCTGTGAAATCGCTTTTTGCGAAGTATTCGCCCGATGGTGTGATACATCTCGCAGCCGAAAGTCATGTTGACAGAAGCATAACAAATCCGCTGGAATTCATATATACCAATTTCGTTGGAACGGCAAACTTATTGACTGCTGCCCGCGATTTCTGGAAGGACAACTACGAGGGCAGACGCTTCTACCATATTTCTACAGACGAAGTATATGGTTCGCTCGGCAACGAAGGTTTCTTCAAGGAGACAACACCTTATTCGCCGCGTTCACCATATTCTGCATCAAAGGCTAGTTCCGACCACTTGGTAAGGGCATATCATCATACTTTCGGGTTGAACGTGGTGTTGTCGAATTGCTCAAACAATTATGGTCCGAATCAGTTCCCCGAAAAGCTTATTCCATTGTCAATTAACAATATAAGAAACAATAAGCCAATTCCAATCTATGGCAAGGGGCTTAATGTTCGTGATTGGTTGTTTGTAATTGACCATGCCCGTGCAATCGACTGCATTTTCCACAATGGAAAGAATGGCGAAACCTATAATATAGGTGGAAACAACGAGTGGACCAACATTGCGCTTATAAAGAAGTTGTGCGAAGTGATGGACAAAAAGCTTGGACGAGAAAAGGGAACGTCAGAAAAGTTGATAACTTACGTAACCGACAGGGCAGGACACGATTTGCGCTATGCTATTGATTCTACTAAGTTGCAGACCGAACTTGGTTGGAAGCCATCATTGCAGTTTGAGGAAGGCATAGAAAAGACAGTTGACTGGTATCTTGCAAATCAGGAATGGCTCGACAGAATTGTATCGGGCGACTATGCAAAGTATTATGAACAAATGTACAAGAACAGATAAAAATACAACAAATGGGAACATATTACATTGGAACAGAAAGATTAACGCTTGACAGGTTAGAGGAAATCATTGAAAGCGGATGTGAAATAGCCTTGTCGGAAGAGGCGATAAAGAACATTAATCATTGCCGTAACTATCTGGACGAGAAGATGAAGAACCGCGAAAAGCCGATATATGGTATTACAACAGGTTTCGGCTCGCTGTGTAACACCTCAGTTTCAGAAGATGAACTCGAACAGCTTCAGGAAAACCTTATAAAGTCACATTCGTGCGGTATGGGCGAAGAGGTCGAACCGCGCATTGTTCGTCTTATGATGCTCTTGAAAGTCAAGAATATGTCGTATGGTATTTCTGGCGTATGTGTATCAACTGCGCAGCGTTTGGTTGATTTCTACAACAAGGGAATAACTCCTGTTGTATATCAGCTTGGTTCGCTTGGAGCATCGGGCGACTTGGCACCATTGGCTCACATAACGCTTGCAATGCTCGGAATGGGTGAGGTTTACTACAAGGGAGAAAAGCGTAATTCGGCAGATGTGCTTGATCAACTCGACATGGAACCATTGAAACTTAAGTCGAAAGAAGGTCTTGCTTTGATTAACGGAACACAGTTCATGTTGTCGCATGCAATTGATGCTTTGCTTCGTGGACGTAAGATATTGAAAAATGCGGACATAATTGCAACCATGTCGCTCGAAGGTTTCAATGGCCTTGCAGATCCATTTACAGAGAACCTTCACAAGATTCGTCCGCACAAGGGTCAGATCAAGACTGCTCAGAATATACGTGCTTATCTTTCTGGATCTGATTTGCAGAAACAGGTAAAGACTACGGTGCAGGATCCGTATTCATTCCGTTGTGTTCCGCAGGTTCACGGTGCTTCGAAGGATGCGTGGGATTATGTGGCAAGCGTTGTGGAAACTGAAATCAACTCGGTTACCGACAATCCAATGGTATTCCCTGATGATGACATGGTTTTGAGCGGTGGCAATTTTCACGGACAGCCGCTTGCTATCGTTATGGACTTCTTGTCGATTGCGATGGCTGAAATCGGTAGCATTTCCGAGCGTCGTATCTACCGTCTTATTAGTGGCGATAGGGGACTGCCGGCATTTTTGGTTGCAAAGCCAGGTCTCAACAGTGGCTTTATGATTCCGCAGTATACAGCAGCATCTATCGTAAGCCAGAACAAGCAGTTGTGTATGCCAGCCAGCGTAGATTCTCTGTCATCTTCCAACGAGCAGGAAGACCACGTTAGTATGGGTGCAAATGCTGGAACAAAGCTTTTGCGCGTAGTGGCAAATGTAGAAAGAGTTCTCGCTATTGAGTGCTTTGCTGCAAGCCAGGCATTGTACTTCCGCGAACCTCTGAAACCATCACCGTTCATTCAGGAGTTTGTAAAGGATTTCCGTAAGGAAGTTCCAATTGTTCAGGACGATACGATTATGTACAAGTTGATGAACAAGTCGCTAGAGTTCTTGAAGAACAGAAAATAGCGGTTTGAAATAAACGAAATTTGAAAAATGATCCCTGAACTGCTTGAGGCCAAGTCGGGGGGCATTTTTTATGAAGATTATCAATGGCATTGCAATGTGTAGCGATTGTACATTATGAAATGAAAACAGAAGTAGAAAAGGTTTGTAAGTTTGAGTATTCTGTAATTGAAAAACATTTAACTTTGCAAAGACAAAAATTAATGTGACAAGGCATGAAACGAATTTCAATTATGCTGATTTTGATGCTGTCCGTATGCTTTGCAATGGGACAGAAAACATCTGTGGAACGCTCGCGTGTTCCCATATATTTAAATACAGGTGTAGGAGTGGGCGCATCCAATTATTACGATGCTGGTGTGTCTCCTCTGCGCTATCAAGGTATAGGATTGGGCGGAGATATGGGAGTAACGGTTGACTGGTGCCGTTTCCAGGCATCGATTGAAGGCAGGTTGGAAAGTTGTTTGGCTGCAGGAAATAAGGCTGATAGCACTGCTGGAGCAAATGGCTTTACCGTTTTGCCAAGAACTTCGTTCATGGTACGTTTTGCCGAACCTGTGGAGGGGTCGCTGAGACTCTGGGCTGGAGCTTCCGTAGGTTCGTACGTTGATATACGAATCAACCGAAAAATGATGAACGCTGCTGTCGGTCTTACAATGATGTTCAATCTCTATGGTAATTTCCGTCTCGAATACGACATTCCGTCGCGTCGCAGAACAGATCTTTTTACTTTGACTACAGATATTTCATTGCCGCTTATGGGTATTGGCGAACGTCCGGGGTATGCATACGTTTATAACGCAACGTCATCAAGCGACCCTGTGGAATATTTGTTGGATAGCTACGAGTCATTTGGTATTTTTATGTCTGGGGCAATAGCTGACATAGGATTCTTCTTCAATTTGAAAAACCGCAACAAGATAGGGCTTAACTACCGTTGGGACTATTGCACAACCCGCCACGAATCGGCACATCGTTTCGACAATGCATATCATATTGTGTCACTTAAGTTAATGTTTAATATCAACTGATTATGAAAAAATTACATATAGCACTAGCATTTCTTGCCTTTGTTTTGCTGTGTACTTCGTGTGAAAAGGCTTTTATGGAAAAGGAGACGGATACCGATCCTGTTTCTACTTTTGAATATTTGTGGAAAACCGTTGACGAGCAGTACTCGTTTTTCGATGTGAAAGGTGTGGACTGGGATTCGGTATATGCTGTGTATCGTCCTAAAGTTTCGGAAAAAATTAGCGATGACAGCCTATTTAACGTTTTGGGTGCAATGCTTAACACATTGAACGATGGACACACCAATTTGGTTTCTCCTTTTGATGTTTCGCACAACGATCTGGTATACCGTAAGATGTATGAGAACAAAAATATTAATTCCGAAGTTGTTGTGCTGAATTATCTAACAATAAACTATCATACAACTGGATCTTTTGCCCATAATGCTATTCGTGACGGTCAAATCGCCTATCTGCGCTATTCCTCGTTTGTTGATGCAATTTCCGACGACGATTTGGTATACTTGGTAAACAAATACAAAAATACCAAGGGCATGATAATCGACTTGAGGCAGAACGGTGGTGGCAGTGTCGATAATGTATGGAATCTGTTGAAGTTATTCCCCAGCGGAACACGTGAACTTTACAAGACGCAAATTAAGAACGGACCCGGGCATGATGAATTTTCTGATTTAACCATTGTAAAACAGCCCGAACATGATGAGGAAACAACATATAAGCATCCTATTGTAGTGCTTACTGACCGAGGTTCTTTTAGCGCGACATCTTTCTTCTCTTTGTGTGTAAAGTCTAATTTCCCCGAAGCTACCATTGTTGGGGATACCACTGGCGGAGGTCTTGGCCTTCCCAATGGCGGTGAATTGCCTAACGGATGGACTTATCGCTTCTCGATAACGCGTACGCTTGACAACAACGATAACAATTACGAAAATGGTATGCCGCCAGATGTCACTGTTATTCTTGATCCTGTGCAAACCGCACAAGGCATTGACAATGTTATAGAGACAGCTTGCGATATTCTGCTTGGCGAGTAGCCCAGAAGCAATTTTCTATTGAATTTGAATCTTCAAATCACAAATTATCAAACGTCTTTGTCCATCATTTTGTACAATCGCGCCATGGCGCGATTCAACAAGAAACGGCGTAGCCATAGAAACTTGGAAACGTGAAACGAGAAACCTGAAACTTTAAACCTGAAACCAGAAACGCCGCAGGCATTGAAATAGCGTCCGTCTTTTGCCAATTAACAATTTTTCCTCAATTCCCATGTTTATTATTGGTTTCGGTTGTTCATAAATATTATAACAAATCTAAGGCTGAACGATAAAAAAAACGTAAGTTTGAAACTTGTTTGTTCGGATGGATTTGGAGTCCTGACGAGTTGTAAATTATTGAAAATGAAGATAAAATTTATTGGTGCAACGCGCGAGGTTACTGGTAGCAAGCATTTGATAATTACCGATTCGGGAAAGAAAATTCTTCTCGATTGCGGAATGTTCCAAGGTAAGGGAATGGAGACAGACGCAGCAAACCGAAATCTTGGTTTCGAACCGTCAGAAATTGACTATGTGCTTGTGTCTCATGCCCATATTGATCATACGGGACTTATACCTTATATTTATAAGAACGGTTTCAACGGCAAGGTGATTTGTACGCCAGCCACCAAGGATCTTTGCTCGATAATGCTTCCCGATTCGGGGTTCATTCAGGAACTTGATATCAAATGGTACAACAAGAAGCTTTTCAAGCAAGGACTTCCGCGTGTGAACCCAATATACACTCACATGGATGCCGAACAGTGCATGAAGATTTTTGTCTCTGTGCCATACGACAAGGACTACAAGGTTGATGAGGGCATAACCGTTCGTTTTACAAACAGCGGACACATGCTCGGTAGCGCCGTGGTAAACATTACACTTGAAGAAAACGGCAAGGTAACGCGCATTGCCTACACTGGTGATGTCGGTCGTCCGCACAATAGGATTGTGAAGCCGCCTGTACCGTTTCCACAGGCCGACATCCTTATCACCGAGGCAACATACGGAAATCGTATACACGAGCAGGACAGGGAAACGGAACTCGACTTGTACAATGTCATAAACAACACCTGTGTGCAACGTGGCGGAAAGCTTATAATCCCGTCGTTCAGCGTTGGTCGTACACAGGAAATCGTGTACATGCTCAACAATTTCTACAACGAAGGAATATTGCCGCCAATCGACATTTATGTTGATAGTCCGCTCTCTGTTGATGCTACCGAAATATTCAAGATGCATAAGGAATGCTACAACGAAGGCATTATTGAGACAATGAAGGACGATCCGCATCCGTTCCATTTTGATACGCTGCATTATGTGAGAAGTGCCGAGGAGTCGAAGGAACTTAACACGACCAAGAAGCCCTGCATAATAATCTCGGCATCGGGAATGGCCGAAGCAGGTAGGGTAAAGCACCACATTGCAAATAGTATCGAGGATTCGCGCAACACGATAATGCTTGTCGGATATTGCGCACCAGAAACCCTCGGTGCAAGAATCCAGGAGAAAGGTTTGCACGAAATTTCAATATTCGGACTTATACATCCGCTGAATGCTGATATAGAGAAGATTGAGTCGTTGAGCGGTCATGGTGACTATATTGAGATGGGCGATTTTATTTCGTGCCAGCAACCAGACAAACTGCGCAACATATTCCTTGTCCATGGCGACTACGATGCTCAGAAGTTCTATCGCGAGTACCTTATGAGCAAGGGATATAGCAACATACAGATTCCAAAGTGCGGGGACGAATTTTATTATTAGTATATGGAAGAGAAAAGGTTGTCGCCACACGATATTTTGAAAAATTATCTTGAGAGCCATTCGCTTAGGAAGACTCCGGAGCGCTTTGCCATCCTTGACGAGATTTATTCCAATTCGGGACATTTCAACATCGAGGCATTGTACGAAGCGATGAAAAATAAGAACTATCGTGTGAGCCTTGCAACTTTGTACAATAATATTGATATTCTGATAGATGCAGGACTTCTTGTAAAGCATCAGTTCGACAAGGGTAATACTTACGAGAAGACTATGGACAATATCAAGCACGACCATTTTATATGCCGTCAGTGCGGAAAGATATACGAAGTGTCGCTGTCGAAGGTTGACGACATTAAGGATGAAGTCATGCTGAAATATGGTTTCGATGTGGCTTCTCATTTCCTAACCATATATGGTATTTGTAGTAATTGTAAAGAATTAAAGAACAGAAAATAAAGCAACAGATGAAAGTAGATGTCTTATTAGGTATGCAGTGGGGTGACGAAGGCAAGGGAAAGATTGTCGATGTGCTTACGCCCCAGTATGACATTATAGCCCGTTTTCAGGGCGGTCCAAATGCTGGACATACCTTGGAGTTCAACAACATAAAGCATGTGCTTCACACGATTCCATCGGGAATTTTCCGTCCGAAAGCCATGAACATCATAGGCAATGGGGTAGTGGTTGACCCTGTAATCCTGAAGGAGGAAATAGAGTCGGCTATGAAACTAGGTGCAGATTTGCACAATAATTTGTTAATCAGTAAGAAAGCACATCTTATTATGCCTACACACCGTCTTTTGGACAAGGCATACGAGGAATACAAGGGTGCAAGCAAGATTGGCTCGACACAGAAGGGCATAGGTCCTACATATACCGACCGCACAGCCCGTATTGGTCTGAGAATGGGCGATATGTTCAGTCCTGACTTTCTGCGGAGGTACAACACCACAAAGGCTCATCATCAGAAGGTGATGGTTGGATATGGATTTACCGAAACAAACGAGGACTATGAAAAATTGTGGTTCGAGGCAATAGAATATTTAAAGACTTTCAACTTTGTGGATTCTGAGATTTATGTCAACAAGGCATTGGCAGAAGGAAAGTCAATTCTTGCAGAAGGTGCTCAGGGTTCGATGCTTGATGTGGATTACGGTTCGTATCCTTTTGTAACATCTTCAAACACATTGGCTTCTGGTGTTTGCTCGGGCATTGGTGTTGCTCCATCGAAAATAGGCAAGGTTTATGGAATTGTGAAAGCATACTGCACGCGCGTTGGTAGCGGTCCGTTCCCGACCGAGCTTTTCGATGAAACTGGTGAAACTTTGCGCAGAATCGGTAATGAGTTCGGAGCAACAACAGGTCGCTCGCGTCGTTGCGGATGGCTCGACCTTGTGGCTCTCAAGTATGCTGTTATGCTAAATGGTGTTACCGACATAATCATTACCAAAGCCGATGTCATGAACGATTTCGATAAGTTGAAAGTGGCTGTGGCATACAAGATTAACGGTAAGGAAGTTGACTATGTTCCATTTGAGATGAATGAAGAAATTGAGCCTGTTTACATTGAGTTTGACGGATGGAAGCAGGACATTTCAAAGTGCCAGAGTGAAGCCGATTTGCCAAAGCCGTTGAAGGATTACCTGTCGTTCATCGCAAAGGAAACTGGCGTAAGGATTTCGTATTTGTCGGTTGGCCCCGACAGGGTTCAGACATTAAAGGTAAATATTGAATAAAATGAAAATTACTGAAGACTTTTTGAAGGAAACACCGTTTGCCGTAACCGTTTGCGACAACGATGGCATAATAGTATATATGAACGACAAGGCATCGGCAACATGGGAAGCCCGTGGTGGAGCATCACTCATTGGCAAGTCGCTTTACGATTGCCACGGAGAAAGAGCTACGGCTATGATTAAGAATATGTTGGCTACTGGTAGCACCAATGCCTATACCATATTGAAGAACGGACAGAAGAAACTTATCTACCAAAGTCCGTGGCATAAGGATGGCAAAGTTGCAGGACTCATTGAACTTTCGATAGTTATACCAGAAGAAATGCCGCATTTTGTAAGAGGTTAGAGGAGAAGACAAATGATTCAACAAATTGAACTTTTTTGGTTTGATTGTTGGATCTTCTCTTTACAATGCTCTTTATGTGCTTGATTTTTCCATGTTGAAAAAAATTACTACTTTTGTAGTTTGTTTTTTAAGAATGCTTGTATGCGTAGGATTTGCAAGTCGATATTAATCATATTGTTTTCGTTACTCTTATGGGGTGTGGAGATGCGTGCTCAGGATGCGCCTGTGTATGAGCAATATGTGTTCGACAATACCTTGCTTAATCCTGCATTTACAGGTTTGGTGGACGTTATACAGGTGAAGGCTGCCCATAGGCAGCAATGGATTGGTTTTGGTGTGGACGAAACGCCACGGACAACTTTTCTGATGTACAGATCGCGCTTCAAGGCTCGTGATGGTGGTATTGGCGGTTTCATATATAACGACAAGAATGGTGTAAATTCGCAGACCGGCTTGCAGGTAAATGGTTCATTCCAGTTCCTAATGCGAACCAAGAGAAAGACAAAGACTATACTTTCATTTGGTTTTGGCGCTACAATATTTATGCATACGTACGATGAGTCTAGTTTCGATAGGGATATTTACGATCCGATTGTAAACTACAGCAAGAGAAATTATTTAGGTTACGATGCTAATTTCGGCATGTTGCTGACTCATGGCGGATATATCTTTGGTGTAAGTTTCAATAATATGTTGCAATGGGTTTGTCCGGCATATAATGTTGAATTGGAACGTTCTCCAAGCGTTAATATGAATATTCATGCTGGCAAGACTATTTGGTTGACGCCGCACATGCAAATTGTACCCTTGCTGATTTACAAGACCAATATGAAAAATTTGAACCAAATGGATCTTGGCGTAAGGTTTAAGATCTTATCTGGCAACAAGATACGTACAATTTATACAAAGGACGAGAACGAAATAATAATAGGACTTACTTACAAGCAGACTTTGGATGTTGGAAATCAAAGCCCGCTTTCGATTTCTCCTATGGTTGGAATCGTATATAAGGGAATTTCCGTTTCATACCTATGTGAAATGGGACTTACCAATTTGCAGAGGTACAACTTTGGAACTCACCAGATTTCGTTAGGTTTCAGATTGTATCGTGACAAATTTACCACGCTTGACAAGCATAATGTTGCATCTATGGTTTACGATTTTTAGAATATGCCCATGAAGAGAACATTAGCGTTGATATTGTTTTTAGTAAGTGTAACGGTTGCAATGGCACAACATGCTGGCGACAGCGTCGATTGTGGCGATCGCATTGGCTATTCTTGGATGAAGGGTTATGGAAATGCCGATTCGGAATATGTGTCGGATGTGGCTGTGGATGGTGCTGGTTACATATATTTGACAGGGTCTTTTACCGGAACTCTTTCTATCGACGGACAATCTGTGACTTCTTTGGGAAACACCGACTTCTATGTTGCAAAGATGTCTCCCGAAGGATCTGTTTTGTGGCTTAAGAGCGGTGGTAGTAGTGCTGCCGAACAGTCCAGTTCAATAGATGTTGATGCCGACGGAAATGTTTATGTAGTAGGTCTTTCGAATGACAATACATCATTTGATGATAATCGGTTCCCGTCGCTAGGTGGAAACGACGGCTTTTTGCTGAAGCTTGATACAGATGGAAATTATTTGTTTGCCAAGACTTTAGGCTGCTTTAACAATGACAATGCCTGTGATGTCACTGTTGATAGAAACAACAATGTGATTGTTACCGGATTCTTCAATTACGCCTTGCAGGTTAGTTCTACTTCGTTGTTCCAGAATGCCAAAGGAGCAAACGATGCTTTTCTCGTGAAGTTTGATAGCGAAGGAAACTTTTTGTGGTCAATGACTTATGCGTCGGCAGGACAAGACTATGGTCGCAGTGTAGCATGCGATAATGCCGGCAATATTTATCTGGCTGGAGAATTCAAGGGAACTTTAGCTATGGGAGGAAGCAATTTGCAGTCGCAAAACGATATTAATGTTTACCTTGCTAAGTTTGACCAGTCTGGTGCTGTACAATGGGCAGTGCAACGCGGAGCTTCCGGCAACGACAGCGTGAGGTCTATCGCTGTAACATCTTCGGGTGATGTATATTTGGCATACAAACAAGTTAATGCTAATCCGTATATTGCAAGGTATTCGTCTGATGGAGTATCGCAGGGTACTATATCGTTTTCTGGAACCGGCACAATGGATGTGACCGATATATTGTGCGACATGTATGGTAATGCTTATTTTGCAGGAAGCTATTCCGGTACAATCAATTTTGGTTCTGTTTCCTCATCTTCAACTGGCAGCGGAAGCGATTATTATATAGTTAGGTGCGGTGCTGACAATAATGTGAATATGAGTTTCTTTGGTAATCAGTCCACCGCAAATTCGATAAATGCACTAGCTCTCGATTTTGCAAATAATGTTGTTGCAGGAGGAGCTTTCACTTCTTCGATTACTATAAATGAGGATACTGAAACTTCTAATGGACAGTCGGATGCTTTGCTGATTAAGTTTGAAAGATATATGAGCTTTGGTCAGTACGAGGTTGTAAGCGCTGGCTGTGACGCTAATAATATGAGTGCAAGCATTAATATTGAAGGTGGCGAATCTCCATATTCGTATTATTGGTCAAATGGTTCTTCATCGGCCTCGTTGAACGGTGTGTCGGCTGGCAATTATTCGTTGACTGTTGTTGATAATGCAAGATGTTTCATTACAACTACGCTTACATTGTCGGCACCTCAGCCTCCTTCATTTCAATTGCCGAATATTCCGACCGCATGTCCGTATGATACAGTTGAAATCTCTGCTGTTGCTAACATGTCATCGTATTTGTGGAATACCGGTGCAACAACGCAAAGCATTTCTGTATTCGATGTGGGCAATTATTCTGTTACGGTAACCGATGAAAATTCATGTTCAGCATCGGCCACTGTTGCCATTACGAAATATTCAAACATTGATGTATTGCCCCAGACCGACTATTATTTCTGTCCGGACGAAATGCTTACGATAGAGGCTACAGGTTTTCTCTCGTATAGTTGGTCTAATGGAATGAATACTTCAACTTTTGCAACCCCGCTTGAATATACGTTTACGGTCAGGGCTTATAATGGAATTTGCTATTATTACGACACTTTCACAACCCACAAGTATCCGCAGCCTAGAATCGAACTTGGGTCTGATACTTATTTCTGTCAAGGTGACAGTGTTAGGGTAACAGCGCCTGGCGGTTTTGTTTCGTATTCGTGGAACAATGGAGCCATAGGACGTTCTGTCTGGGTAAGCAATGGCGGTGTGTTGAAAGTTGAGGCTGCCGATGAGAACACTTGTGTAGCTGTTGATTCAATAATGGTAAGTATGATTGTTCCGCCTAAGGTTAACCTTGGTCCTGATACTACTTATTGTACCGACGGAAAAGTAAATCTTGCTTCATCAGAGCAATATCAAAATTGTACCTTTATGTGGAATACAAATGAAGCGTCGCAGTCTATAGGTGTCGACAGAACAGGAACTTACTGGCTTCGTGTTACTGATGAATACGGTTGTTCTACTACTGATACAATTCGAATAAATGTCATAAATGTACCACCGTTTGGTCTTCCCGATGTGCTCAATTTCTGTGAGGATTATGCAACACTTTCTTCGTCAAATAGATATAATGCCTATGAGTGGAGTACTGGCGAAAGTTCCGCATCGATAGACATATATTCCTCCGGCTTGTATTCTGTAACTGTTACCGACGTAAGTGGTTGTACTATAAGTGATCAAGTGAATGCAACAAAGCATTATATTGTTGAGCCATATTTTGGAGACGATACTGTTTTCTGCGGACTTCAATCGAGAAGGTTATACTTGAATACGACATACGAATCATATACATGGAACAACGGAACATCTAATCCATACATTGATATTTCAGTTCCTGGGTATTATTCGGTTAGTGTTACCAATGCCAGCGGTTGTACGGCCAGTGCGTCTATGCGAGCCGATTTTTCCGACAATTATCCGGAAATAACAAGGATAACTTCAGGAAAAGGTCTTGTAATTGTTGAGGTTCAGGGCGGAACGCCTCCGTATTATTATTCCGCGGACGGAAATACTTGGCAGTCGTCAAATATTTTCGATGATCTTCCTTCCGCTTTCTATGATATTGTGGTTCAGGATCATAATCATTGCATAGATCAAATGCAGACCTATTTGGACGCATCTCTTGGAATTCCTTCGTTCTTTACTCCCAATGGCGATGGATTCAACGATACGTGGATTGTCACAGGACTTTATTTGTATCCCGATTCTAAGGTTTCGATTTTTGACCGTTACGGCAAACAACTCTTTATGTCGAAGGGTGCTGTGTGCGAATGGGATGGTATATATGGTGGACGTCCGCTTCCTAGTGACACCTATTGGTATGTAATTTATCTTGGTGAAGGATTCGTTCCTTTGAAGGGAAGCGTGACGATTAAGAGATAGGAAGGAATTTGAGAGTTTAAAGTTGATTTTTTATTCATTTTTTGTGTGGATGAAAAATTGTAGCTAATTTTGTCATATTATTATATAGGTAAGATTTATGAAGAATTTTATGCCGAAAAACGGAATTTTCGAGATGCCAGCTTTGTCATTTGAGGCATCTGCCTTGGATGGAGTAATAAGCAGTAAAACACTTGATTTTCATTATGGAAAGCATTTGAAGGCATACGTGGATAATATGAATAAGATGTTGCCAAATAGCGGATACGAAGGTTTGGATTTAGTTGAAATCGTAAAGCGTGCCGATGGGGCAATGTTCAACAATGCAGGTCAGGTGCTGAACCATGCGATGTATTTTGAGCAGTTTACAGCAAAACGTGAAAATAATCAACCGTCGGGAAAATTGTTGCAGTTGATTGAACGAGATTTCGGTTCTTTTGATGCTTTTCGTAAGGAGTTTGAGCAGAAGGGTGTCGGTTTGTTTGGTTCTGGATGGGTGTGGCTTTCTCAGAATGCAGAAGGTAAACTTGTAATCACTCAAGAACAGAATGCAAATAATCCGGTGCGTAGCGGATTGGTGCCGTTACTTACATTCGATGTATGGGAACATGCATATTATATTGATTACCAAAATAGACGTGCCGATCATCTTGCTGCCTTGTGGAGTATAATAGATTGGAATGTTATTGAAAAAAGGCTTTCGTAGTGCGTATTGTTGTCAATAATTAGAAAAACAAAACCGTAGGCATAGTTATGAGTTTTCTTCATCCTGGTTTTTTATGGGCGATGTTTGCAGTGTTGATACCTGTGATAATTCACCTTATCAATTTCCGTAGGCCTAAAGTTGTATATTTCAGTAATATATCATTTATTGAGGATGTAAAAAAGGAAACTAGGACCAAAAACAAGCTTAAGCATATTTTGATATTGATTTCCAGAATGTTGGCAATAGCTATGCTGGTTATTGTTTTTGCAGGACCATATATTCCAAATGCTAAAAATTTAACCGACAAGCCTGCAGAGTTGTCCATAATATATATAGACAATTCATATAGCATGGATGCTGAGGCTACTAATGGAAAGATTTTCGATCAGGCCAAGCAGGTTGCAAAGAATATAGTTTATTCAAGTTCTCCAACTATGGAATACGTCCTGCTGACAAATGATTTTAAGTCGGACTATAGGACAACGCTCAATAGGGATCAGGTAGTTACCAATATTGATGAATGTACAGTGAGTGCGAATTCGCTGACTATTAATGATTTGATAGCAAAGGCAAACGCGCTTGCGCGTAATGGTGAAGCAACAGTATTGTACATCATATCGGATATGCAGAAATACATGTTCGATGACATTGAAAATGAGTTGTATAAGAATGTAGGTGTTATGCTGATGTCGCTGAATCCTGTAAGAGTTAACAATTTGTACGTTGATACCTGTTGGTTCGAAAGTCCGGTTCATAGGGTAGGGCAGAACGAGCAGTTGAAGGTTAGGATTGCAAATAGGTCGAGCGAAGGGTTCTACGATATTCCGTTGCAGTTGTATCTGAACGATTCACTAAAGGCTATGACAAGTTTCAATGTTGAACCCGACGAATCTGTAGATGTAAGTATTGATTACCAGAATACAACGGCTGGATTAGTGGCTGCTCGCCTTGAAATTTCTGATTATCCGATAGTTTACGACAATGTCCTGTATTTCAGTTATGGCATTACCTCAAATACAAAGATTCTTTCGATAAATGCCGATGGAGAGAGCCGCTATCTTTCTGCCTTGTTCGGAAACGATAGCGAGTCCTTTGTATTCGATCAGGTTCGTCAGGGACATGAGGCTGATGTCGATGTAAGCAAATACGATTTTGTAATCCTTAATTCAGTTTCAGAAATGTCGTCTGGATTATCGGAATTGTTGAAGTCGTTTGTCAACAATGGCGGTTCGGTATGCCTTATTCCTGGAAGCAGGGTAAATTATGCATCGCTAAATAGATTCCTTGATTTGTTTGCAATGGGAAAATTTTCGGGTACTACGGAGGCAAATGTGAATTTGTATGGAATCGATTATCAAAACAGCCTTTTCCAGAATGTTTTTTCCAAGGAAGAAAAACAGACGAATCTTCCGAGTTTGGAATTGATACACAAGTTGACGCTATATTCGCGAGCATCTTTTTCTCCTGTACTGACGCTTGAAAATTCGAGTCCTGTGCTCGTGGCTGGAAATTATGGAAATGGAAAACTATATGTTTTCACATCACCGATTGATGAAGTAAATGCTGATTTTTCAAAGAGTGTTGTGTTTTCTCCGGCTGTTTACAACATGGCAATGTATAGCCAGTTGCTAAATCAGCTATATGCGACAATCAATTTGGAAACTGTGGTTCAAACACGGGTTGAAAATTATGAGGCAGGTAGTGCCTATAAATTGAGTGGAGCAACAGGAGAGTCGTCGTTTGTTGATGTGAGGTATAATTCTGGGGCGCTTAATGTGTTTATACCAAACAATCTGAATACTGCAGGCGTTTATAGTTTATGTTGCAATAATGATACGGTTTCGAATGTTGCGTTGAACTATGACAGGAAAGAGTCGATGCAAGATTATTTGTCGGAGGATGAACTAAACGAGATTAATCAGCAGAAATTTTCGGGGCAGGCAACTGTGCTAAGATTTGATAATGTAAGTCAAGATGATGTAGACTTTAAGGAGATTTCTGAAGGAAAATCGCTGTGGAAATATTTTATTTTGCTTGCTTTGCTGTTTGTTTTGTGCGAAATATTGATAATTAAATTTATGAAATAGTTGTGCTAATATGCTGATATTTAAATGTATATCATTTAACTATTGGGTGTTAGTAATAAAATTGAAAAAATGAAATAAAAAATTGCGTCAAATGGAAAAAAAGCATTAATATTGCAGTCCAAAATTTTAAGGAATAATAAAAAGTTTTCGTGATGAATTTAATGAATATTGTTGAACAGAATTTGGAACAGGTAAAGGAGTTCCCAAAGTTCAAAGCTGGTGATACTATTACAGTAAGCTATAAGATTAAAGAAGGTAACAAGGAAAGAATTCAGCAGTTCAGAGGCGTAGTGATACAGCTTAACGGAACTGGTCGTACTGCAACTTTCACAGTTCGTAAGATGTCGGGTACTTTTGGTGTTGAGAGGGTTTTCCCATTTGCATCACCTTTCATCGATTCAATTGATGTAAATAAGTATGGTAGAGTTCGCAGGGCAAAGATTTACTACCTGAGAGAACTTACTGGTAAGAAAGCAAGAATCAAAGAAAAAAGATTCTAGATTCTATTATGAAACTGCGAAATTAGCTCCGAGTGAAATTCTCTTAGGGGCTTTTTTTGTTATTTGCTAACCATTAATTTTAAATTATATGAAAAAGTCAAAGTCTCTTCCAAAAACTGTTTTAATAATTGGTTTGGTTTTGTGTGCTGTAGGAGTTGTGTCAATGGTAATTGGCTCAAAATTCTTTACATATTTGATTCAGATAGTAGGTGTAGCTGTTGCTGTAGTTAGTTTAACTATGCTGATAATGAGGTTGGTTAAAGAAAACAAAGTTTCCAAGTTGGAAAATGCGATGCTTATAACTATGTTTTCCTGTGCCTTGGTAGGTGGTATTTTGCTGATAGTTTTTGCAAGTGGTATAGTGAAATTCCTTGCTATTATTTTAGGTGCGTTTGTTTTTTTATGTTCAATCATGATGATATTTGTCAATTTGAAATATAGAGAACGTAGATCTAATGTTTCAATTGCCTATTTGATTGCAACTATTGTCGTCCTAATTTCTGCTGTTGTACTTGTAGCACTGTTCTTCGTTAAAATTACAGAGGTAACAGAAGCAATTGCGATTGTTTTTGGATTGTTGATGCTTATTCAGGGTGTTGTATTCGTATTGGAATCATTCACAGTTCGCAGTTATTTGAAGGCTAAAGAGAATGGAACACTCGGTCTTAATGAAATGACTGTGTCTGCTGGAAATGTTGAAGAAGCAAAAGTAATAGAAGAACCTGTTAAGGAAGCAGCAACAAAGGAAGATCGTCCTACTAATGGCTTTTGCAGTTCGGATACTAGGTTGCAGTAGCGCGCTGCCTACGGCAAAAAGATTTACATCTGCGCAGGTTGTCCTATATAATCAAACGCCATACCTTGTCGATTGTGGCGAGGGCGCGCAGGTAAGAATGAGAAAATATTCCTTGCCTTTCGGAAGGCTAAGGAATATTTTTATTTCCCATATTCATGGCGACCATATATTTGGAATTTTTGGCTTGCTGTCAACCTTGTCAATGCTTGGACGCAAACAGGATCTGAATATTTATTGTCCAGAAAAGCTCGAGGATATTTGTACGCATTTGTTTGCATCCCTTGATCATGATTTGGGTTTCAAACTGAATTATACCTATTTGAATCCTGAAGGGAAGCAACTGATTCATTCTGATAAATATTTGGATGTATATAGTTTCCCGCTTGTGCATACTAAACCTACATGGGGATTCTTGTTTCGCGAAAAGCAAAAAGAAAGAAATATCATTAAAGAGTGTATTTCTAAATATGATTTGTCTGTATCGCAAATAGTAAGGCTGAAGAGAGGAGAAGATGTTGTTCTTGACAATGGCATTTGTCTTGAAAGTGATTCTGTGACAATCCTACCGCCACCACCTAAGACGTATTTATATTGTTCCGATACTTTGCCGCTGAAACGATTGTCGGATATTGCCGAAAATGTAGATTTGCTGTATCATGAGGCAACCTTTATGTCGAAAGATGAAGATTTGGCAAAGTTAACATGTCATACTACGGCAACGCAGGCTGCCGAACTGGCAAAGTCTATCGGAGCAAAGAAGTTGTTGATTGGGCATTTCTCAACGCGATATACGGCGGCGGAGATTACTGACGAGGCCAGATCAATATTTGAAAATGTTGTAGAAGCATACGATGGACTGGAAATAGAAATTTGAAAGATGATTGATATTGATAACAAAATAGTTCATTTTGATGTATTTCGCAAATGTTTTTGTTGCGACATTGCCAAATGCAAAGGAATTTGTTGTGTTGAGGGAGATTCAGGTGCGCCAATTGATCCTGATGAAGAACAGAAGTTGAAGGAACTCCTTCCTAAAATTTATGAGCGGTTGTCGCCAGAAGCAAGAGCAGTTATCGATGAGAATGGCGTTTCTATGCTTGACATTGAAGGAGAATTGACAACGGCAATAATTGGCAAAGCAGGGGCTTGCGTATTTGCAAATGTAAATTCAGATGGCATAGTATATTGTGAAATAGAGAAGGCATGGGAGGAGGGGATAGTCGATTTCCGTAAACCTATTTCCTGTCATTTGTATCCGATAAGAATCAAGAAATATTCTTCGTTTGAAGCGGTGAATTATGATGTGTGGAACATCTGTAATGATGCTGTGGCACTTGGAAAAGAGAAAAATATTAAGATTTTTGAGTTCTTAAAGGAGCCGTTGATTCGTAAATATGGAGAAGATTGGTATAATGAGGTTTGCATTGCCGAAAGCTATCTGAAAAATGTAGATTTTGGTGATAAGTGAATTCGGTACAGCAGGAAGATGCTTTTTGTATAACGTTGTTTGTTACAAAAGAATATTGTTGTAATGTGTTGTGAATAATTGATACAAAAAAATGCGGACAATTTTGCCCGCATTTTTTTTACTTGATGCATTTCGCTTATTTCTTGAAGTATCTGTTGTAGAGACCTTCGAAAGCCTTGCCGTGACGAGCTTCGTCGCGAGCCATTTCGTGAACTGTGTCGTGGATTGCATCGAGGTTGTTCTTCTTTGCACACTTTGCCAATTCGAACTTACCAGCGGTTGCTCCAAATTCGCAGTCAATTCTCCACTTCAGGTTCTTTTCGGTCGAAGCGGTCATGTTGGGGTCGCATTCCGAACCGAGGAGTTCTGCAAACTTAGCTGCGTGTTCTGCCTCTTCGAAAGCAGCCTTTTCCCAGTAGAGACCGATTTCCGGATAACCTTCGCGATGTGCGATTCTTGCCATGCAGAGGTACATACCTACTTCGGAGCATTCGCCTGTGAAGTTAGCCTTCAACTGTTCAATAATATATTGCTTGTCTTCGGGTGAGCAAGCGTCTAGATTCATACCTACGCCAAATACATGTTCTGCTGCCAAAGGTGCATCTGCCTGCATTTCCTTGAATTTGCTTCCTGGAACCTTGCAAACTGGACATTTGAAATCTTCAGGCATGCTTTCGCCTTCGTAAACGTAACCACAAACTGGGCATACAAATTTTTTCTTCATCGTCTATTTGTTTTTTATTAGTTATTATTCGTTTTTAATTGCAATGGTGGTGGTCGCAGCTATGTTCACAACCTTCGTGGTGGTGGCTGCAACATTCACCTTGCGCGTAAATTTTACCGTTGAGGAAGTTGAGCACGACTTCGCTTGTCGGACCGCTGCATCCGTTGAAAACGCCGATTCCGCTCGATTCGAGCATTGCTACTGCGCCTCCGCCGATTCCGCCTGCAAGCATCACATCTATTTCCTTCTCGAGGAAAGTGTGGATAATGTTGGACTTGCATCCGCAACCTTCGGGCGAATCCAACTTCTCCTTGCTGATGATGGTCTTTGTTTCGTCGTCAACCTTAAATATTGTGAAATATTCGCAGTGTCCGAAGTGTTCGTCAACCATGTCGCCTTCCCTTGTGGGTATTGCTATGTTGAAAATCATTTCCTGCTGTTTTAGTCGAGAACTAATGATGGAGTGTTGTAGGTTCTGCTAGCGAGTTCCTGGTCGAGCATATACAATGCGCGAGCGTCGCCACCAAAGAGTTCCATCTTGCTGATGAGGTCGTTGGCGTTCTTTTCTTCTTCACCCTGTTCCTTGATGAACCACTGGAGAAGTTCCATTGTTCTGTAGTCCTTTGCCTTTGCTGCTTCACCGTAGATGTTGTCGATGAGCGAGGTAACATACTTTTCGTGTTCCAAAGCAGCCTTCAGCGGATCCATGAAAGTCTTGTACTTCTTGTCCGGCTGGTCGATTGCAAGCAATGTAACCTTTTCGCCATTGTTCTGGAGGTACTGGTAGAACAACATTGCGTGGTCGCGTTCTTCCTGAGCCTGAACCTTGTACCAGTTTGCGAAACCAGCAAGTCCCTTCGATTCGAAGAAGTTCGACATGTCAAGGTAAAGATAGCCAGAGTACAATTCCTTGTTTATCTGTGTGTTGATTAATTCTGAAACTTTTTTGTTCATGATATTTTCCTTTCTATTTTAATTGTTTGACAAATTATTCTTATTCAATTGTTATTTTTTCAAAGTCGGAAGCACCATGCTTGCACCACGGGCAGATGAAGTCAGCAGGAAGTTCTTCGCCTTCATAAACATATCCGCAAACCTTGCATCTCCAGCCGACCTTTACCGATGGTTCTGGCTTCGGCTTGATGTTATTTTGGTAGTAGGAGTAGGTTACCGATTCTACATCCGACAAAACCTGCTTTTCGGTAATTTCGGCAATGAAAATGCTATGTGTGCCGCAGTCAACTACATTTTTTACTGCGCCCGAAATGAAGGCGTTGGTGTATTTAGGAATGTAGTACAGTCCGTTTTCGCTACGACGTACGGCATCGCATTTCTCGAACTTATTCACATCGCGACCGCTCTGGAATCCGAAATGGCTTATCACATTCATCGGGACTTCCTTTGTCAGGATTGAGACATTCAACAAGTTGGTTCTCAGAATCATGTCGTGGGTGAAGTTCTTCTTGTTCATGCTTACGGCTATGGTCTGTGGGCTTGCGCTTGAAACCTGTATTACCGAGTTGCTTATGCATCCGTTGTCCTTTTCGCCTTCGCGGGCGGTGATTACGAACAGACCGTATTCAATGTTGTATAATGCGTCGCTCATTGTTGTTTCTACTGTGTGTCAATATTTTAAAATCGTTACAATCATTACGCAAGCATCCATAATGGATTGCTTGACAAGATTGCGAATATACACAAGATTTCTTAATGGGCAATAAGAATTTTTAATGATTTTTTTGTTGAGACGCAAAATTTTGCGTTAGTTGTGTCGTGGCGTGCCGCGACAGTACGTTAATGTTTTGATAATTTGTAGAGACGTTGCGTGCAACGTCTAATGCTAATTTAGTGTTTGTAAACATTAAAATATGTCATAATTTAGTGTGTGTAAACATTTTTTTTTGTTTATTACGATTGTGATATTTGGTTTTTAGTGTTTGGAAACATTAAAAAGTGATAAAATTTAGTGTTTGGAAACATTTTTTTTATTGCAGATTAAAAATAAAGTATTACCTTTGTGGCATATAAAAATATTTTGGCTATGGAATCGAATGATGTTCAGATGTTAATGCAGATTTATCACAACAGGCTCGCTTTTGTGGATGGGTCGTTTCATCGGTATTTGTTCAATGAAATCGACTGGAGAGACCGCCTGATTGGGATAAAAGGACAGCGGGGTGTTGGAAAGACCACCTTGATGCTTCAACATATAAAGGAATCGTTTGCAAATCCCGATGATGCCTTTTATGTTTCGCTAGACGACTTCTGGTTTGCATCACATAGGTTGGAGGAACTTGTTTCGTACTTGTATGCGCAGGGTGTCAGGTATTTGTTTGTTGACGAGGTGCATCATTACGATTCATGGCAGACAATCCTTAAAAACCTCTACGACGGCTATCCCGACCTGCATATTGCATACACGGGTTCGTCGATGCTGTTGCTCGAAACTGCGCAAGGCGATTTGTCACGGCGGCTTATTGATTACACATTGCCGGGATTGTCGTTTCGGGAATTCCTTAGCTATGAAGGTGTTGCCGATATTCCTGCGGTCTCGTGGGACGACCTGCTGACAAGGCATGTGCAGATAGCGATGTCGGTAAAGGAGAAGATTCCGAGCATAATGCCGCTTTTCGATGCGTATCTGAGGCACGGCTATTATCCGTTCTACAAGGAGGTGTCTCGCGGTTTCGAATTGCGGTTGCAGCATGTTGCCAGCAGGGTGCTAGAAATGGATTATCCCAAGATTGACGATGTAAGTGTATCGACAATAAACAAGACGCGGAAAATGTTGATGGTGCTTGCCGAACATGTTCCGCAGGTGCCGACAATGAGCAAGTTGTACGGGCAGTTGGAAACCGATAGGAATCAGGGACTGAAGATGCTTTATGCATTGCAACGGGCTGGACTTATTGCATTGCTTACCGACAACACCAAAAGCCTGAAGACATTGGCGCGGCCAGAAAAGATTCTAATTGACAATACCAACTTGATGTATGCTCTTGGTGCCAAAACGGAAATCGGCACCATAAGGGAGACTTTTTTCTTCAATCAGGTTCGGCAGGTGCTTCCTGTTGCATATCCGGCAAAGGGCGATTTCCTTGTCGATGGCAGGTATTTGTTTGAAGTTGGCGGTATGGGCAAGACTTTTGAGCAGATAAAGGACGAGCCAGATAGTTTCCTTGCCGTTGACGACACCGAGATTGGGCACAAGAATAGGATTCCTCTGTGGATGTTCGGACTGCTATATTAATAAATAGGTATTATGCTGTTGAAGCAATATCTTACTTACAGAAACTGCGTAAAATACACTGGCATACAGGTGGTTTCTCCGTCTTTCTGGTAGTCTTTAGTATATAGTAGTATGCGGTCGGAGATGCGTGAGGAATATTTCTCGCAGAAGACATCAAGTGACTTGTGCGAACGATAGCCAGATGATTTTACTTCTATTGGGCAGAGCTTGTTGCCACGGGACAAAAGGAAGTCAATTTCGTAGTTGTGTTTTCCGTTTTCGGTAGGGAAGGTATAGTAGAAAAGTTCGTTGCCATTGGCTTTCAGCATCTGTGCTACAAGGTTTTCGTAAACATAGCCTAGGTTTGCATTAAGTTTGTCGTTGAGAAGCTTTTGATATACAAGGTTTTCGGTGTATGATTTGTCCTTGAATGCCAATGTTACGAACAAGCCGGTGTCGCCGACAAACATTTTGTACCTATACAAATCCTTGCTCATACCTAGTCCGACATTGGGGTCGTTGGCGTGATACGATAGGTTTATAACCATACTGTCAACCATATCGGCAACGACAGAACTTACACGCTCGGCATTTTGGTTTTCAAGTACGCTCGACACTTGGTAGCGACCTGCATTGTTGCCCAATTGACCAGGAATGGCCGCAAATAATTGAGATGCCCTGCCAGTTGAATCTATTTTGTACAGGTCGTCGTCGTATAGTTGTAGAATTTCCCGCTTGATATTGTCCACTTCCTGAAGGTTGTTTGTTTTATTGTATGCGTCAACTGCCTGTGGCATACCGCCAATAAGCATATACAGGCGAAGGTCGCGCATCCATTTGCGGTGTACAGCATTGCCTGCTTCGTGCTTCATTTCGAATGCTTGACGGAGAAAGTCAGACGACACCGTATCTCCTGTAGCCCAACAGAATTCGTCGTAATCCATAGGATATAGTGTCAAGCGTGTTTCTTCGCTCGGGATGACAATGTTTTCCACATTTTTCTTGATGGAAAGCAATGAACCAGTTTCTATGTAGTCGTATCGTCCGTCCTTTACTAGATGCTTTATTGCCTGTCGAGCCAAAGGTTGCATCTGTATCTCGTCAAAAATAATTACAGATTTGCGCTCGTGAAGTTTTACACCGAATATATTCTGCAGTTGGAAAAAGAACATATCCAAATTCATCATATCTTCAAAAAGCGCATCAACTTGTTTTGACGTTTTCGAAAAGTCAATGAGGATGTAGGATTTGTATTCGTTCCTTGCAAAAGTTTCCGACAAGGTAGATTTTCCCACGCGCCGTGCACCCTTTATAAGTAATGCCGAAGAGCCTTTTCTGGATTCCTTCCAGCGCAACATTTCATTGTATAATTTTCTTTTGAATGGCATAATTGACTAACATATTGATTTCGTGATGCAAAGATATGTCTTTTTTAGTTTTCCTCAAAATGTTTTTCGTTAAAAATGCATAAATCCTCAAAATGTTTTTCGCTAAAAATGCACAAATTCTCAAAATGTTTTTTGCTGAAAATGCATAAATACTCAAAATGTTTTGGCGATATTATATAGTTCCACACTGAAATTTTAAAAATGGTGATAGATAGAATGATTTAGAAAAATCTCAGCGTTAACTTTTTGATTCCATTTGCCTTAGATAAAAAAACAAGGCATAACCATCACGATTATGCCTTGTTTGTCTTTTTAAGTCTTGCTGACTATTCTTCTTCAAAGTCTTCCTTTCCAACTCCGCAGAGAGGGCAAGTCCAGTCGTCTGGTAAGTCTTCGAATGCGGTTCCTGGTGCTATGCCGCTGTCGGGGTCACCAACTGCCGGGTCGTAAACGTGCTTGCAAATCTTGCATACATACTTCTTCATATTCGTATCAGTTTTAAGGTTAGTAATTATTTGTTCAAAATCTCATTTACAAATTTGTCAACGCTGTCCTTCTGGCTTTCGTTCAATGCCGACTTGATTGTGAGCGTGGTGTCGGTGATGACATTGTTGTTGAATGCCAGCATTTCACGCATCTGCTTTCCTGCCGTCGGTGCCCAGGTGCCATTTTCGGCTACTGCAAACACGCGGTTCTGCAGGTTGTGCGATTTCATCTCGTCGATGAAAATCTTTACAGGTGTGTAGATTTCAGCGTTGTAGGTTGACGAAAGAATTACAATTCTGCGGCAACGGAAAGCTTCCGAAAGCAAGTAGGAGGGATGTGTTACCGATGCGTCGTACATTGCGATGTTTTTTTGTCCGGCTTCGGCAAGGCGTGAAGCGACAATGTTGGCAGCCGATTCGGTGTGGCCGTACAGCGAGCCGTATATTATTAATATTGTGTCGTCTTCGGCTTCGTAGCGGCTCCACTTGTCATACTTGTCAACGAAATAGCCGATATTTTCGCGCCAGATTGGTCCGTGAAGAGGGCATATCATGTTGATTTCTAACATAGACGCCTTTTTCAAAAGGTTCTGTACCTGTGTGCCGTATTTGCCTACGATGTTGGTGTAGTAGCGGCGGGCTTCGTCAAGCCAGTCGCGGTCGAAGTTGACTTCATCGGCGAAAAGGTTGCCGTTCAGAGCCTTGAATGTGCCGAACGCATCTGCCGAGAATAATGTCTTGGTTGTAATGTCGTAGCTGACAATTACTTCTGGCCAGTGAACCATAGGCGCGGTGCAGAAAGTGAATTCGTGCTTGCCGAAACTCATCTTGTCGCCTTCCTTTACGGTAATGAAGCGCTCAGTTGCTATGCAGTCGAAGAACTGCAGAATCATTTTTTGTGCCTGTGCACTGCAGATGATTTTTGCTTCGGGGTATTCGTAGGCGGTGCGGCATAGCAGCGAACTATGGTCTGGTTCGACATGGTTTACGATTATATAGTCGAGTTTTTCGTTGTCACCGACAAGCGAATAGAGGTTCTCGAAGAATTGCTCCGAAACCGAATTGTCGGAAGTGTCAATCAGTACGTTTTTCTCGTCCTTCAGCAGGTATGCGTTGTACGATACGCCCTGTGGCACTGGCATTATGTTTTCGAAAAGATTGAGTCGGCGGTCGCTCGAACCTACCCAGTATAAATCTTCGCTGATTTTCCTTGCGTTGTTCATTTTATTTGTGTTTTTGTTTTGCAATTCGCAAAGTTAATGTTTTCGTTGGACGGCTGGCAAAAATTTTTCAACAATTTTTTTGTGATTGTTGAGACGCAAAATTTTGCGTCTGTACATAATATAAAAAGGTATTTATGTATCGACGTCTGTAGAGACGTTGCGCGCAAAGTCTTGAAATATTATTGTGTGTTAAATTGTTGATGGATATGATGTTATGATTTTGTGTTGTCTGTTTTTATATTTTAAAATACAAAAAAACTTAATTTTTTAAGGTTTAAAATGTAAATTTTGAGGAAATTTTGCAGTTTGAAATATAAATGGTGATAATTTGCAAGAGTATCTTGTTGATATATTTGCGATTAATAAATGTAGCATTCAACATTTTTCAAAAAAATAATTGCCATGCGGATTTTTTAGTAAATTTGCGGTCAGATAATTTTAAATAGAAAATAGTTATGTCAGAAAAACTTACATTGAGAGACAATGCGGCCATGCGCTGGCTTGCATTGCTATTGTTGGCTTTGGCGATGTTCTGTTCATACATTTTTATGGACATTCTATCGCCGATTTTTAAAGAGATACAGACTACTCGAGGATGGGATGGTACTGCATTTGGTACAATGGAAGGAGCAGAAACTTTCCTTAATGTGTTCGTATTCTTCCTCATTTTTGCTGGAATTATCCTCGACAAAATGGGTGTCCGATTTACCGCATTACTTTCTGGAGCTGTAATGTTAGTGGGTGGTGTAATCAAATGGTATGCTATGACAGACAGTTTTATGAATAGCGGTCTTCAAACATGGTTTACCGACCATTTAAATTACATTCCTGTATTTGATGAATTAGGAGTTTCTCCATTCTATGAAGGTATGCCTGCTTCTGCTAAATTTGCAGCTATTGGATTTATGATTTTTGGTTGTGGAGTTGAAATGGCTGGTATTACTGTAAGCCGTGGTATTGTTAAATGGTTCAAAGGTCGTGAGACAGCAATGGCAATGGGGTCTGAAATGGCTCTTGCACGTCTTGGTGTTGCAACATGCATGATTTTCTCTCCATTTTTCGCAAAATTAGGTGGCACTGTTGATGTGTCTCGTTCAGTTGCATTTGGTGTGGTATTGCTTTGCATTGCACTGATAATGTTCATTGTATATTTCTTCATGGATAAGAAACTCGATGCTCAGACTGGAGAAGCAGAAGAAAAAGATGATCCATTCAAAATTTCTGATATTGGAAAAATATTGTCAAGCGGTGGCTTTTGGCTTGTAGCTTTACTTTGCGTGCTTTACTATTCTGCTATTTTCCCATTCCAGAAATATGCAGTTAATGTGCTACAATGCAATATGACACTTACTCCTGGCGAAGGCTTCTGGGCCGGAGAAACGGTTACTTTCATCCAGTATGCAATTATGCTTTTGGTGGCTGCTTGTTCATTCGTTAGCAACTTCTCAAAGAAAAAAGCTCTTAAATATGGTTTGATGGGGGTTGCAGTAGTAGCTTTAGTGGTTTACTGCTGGATGGGTTATATGATAGGAACACCTGGTTCAATCTTCGCAGTATTCCCACTTTTAGCTGTTGCAATTACTCCTATATTGGGTAACTATGTTGACCATAAAGGTAAGGCTGCTTCTATGCTTATGATTGGTTCGTTGCTGCTTATTGTTTGTCACCTCACATTTGCATTCGTCCTTCCGATGTTCAAGGGTAGTGCTGTTGGTGGAACTGTAGTAGCATACGTTACAATCCTCGTTCTTGGTGCTTCGTTCTCGTTGGTACCAGCTGCTTTGTGGCCAAGCGTTCCAAAGCTGGTTGACGAAAAGATTATCGGTTCGGCTTACGCACTTATCTTCTGGATTCAGAACATAGGTCTTTGGTTGTTCCCATTGTTGTACGGTAAGTTACTTGATATGAACAATCACAGTCATACGGTTCCGCTTGCAATGTTCGCTTGTCTTGGTGTGGCGGCCTTCATATTAGGTATTGTACTCAAAGCTGTTGACAAGAAGAAAGGACTTGGATTGGAAGAACCGAACATCAAATAGTTTATTTACATTTTTCATATTATAATGGGGTTCCCACCGGAATCCCATTTTTTTTGCTTAGAAAGTGCTGCAAGTTGGAGAGATTTCTAAAACAAAGTATGGTTTCTTTTGTTTAACAATACTTTAAGCAATAATAAATTTAAGTTAATCATGGCTTTGGATAAAATATTTTTTGACAAAACATGTTAATTTTGCTATAGTGAAAAAGAAAGGAATGTGATATGAAAATTAAGAATGTGTTTTATTGTATTCTCTCCGGACTTGTTGGCGGAGGAATTGTCCTTGCAGTATGTTTGTCGGTTTTTAATTCTAAAACAGAACAAACAGAAGACAATCAGTTGGGATATGTGCTCCCAACTTCTAATGGGACACCCGTGGTTAGAACAGTGTTTGATAATAATGGACGCGGAAGTACTGATTTTTGTGAGGCTGCTGAAATGTGTATGCCAGCCGTTGTCCATATAAAGACTAGTTACAATCAGCCGACATATACTCTATATGATTTTATATTCGGTACGCAGTCGGCTATGCAGGTTTCAGCATCGGGCTCAGGTGTTATTATTTCTTCTGATGGGTATATTGTTACAAATAATCACGTGATTGAGAATGCTGAAATAATTGAGGTGGTTATGAATAACAAGAAGTCTTATACAGGAAAGGTAATAGGACGTGATGCAACAACAGATCTTGCTTTGCTAAAAATTGAAGCGGAAAATTTGCCTTATCTTAAGTATGGAAACAGTGATGACTTGAGGATAGGAGAGTGGGTACTGGCAATTGGTAATCCGTTCAATCTTACATCTACAGTTACTGCAGGTATTGTGAGCGCTAAGGCAAGAAATATTGATGCAAATTCTGGAAGTCAGGTAATAGAGTCGTATATCCAGACAGATGCGGCAGTAAATCCTGGCAGCAGCGGTGGCGCTTTGGTAAATTCGAAAGGCGAATTGGTAGGTATAAATTCCGCAATAGCAACGCAAACAGGTTCATACGTTGGTTATTCATTCGCAATACCTGTTAATATGGTACGTAAAGTTGTTGCCGACCTTGTGGAGTTTGGTGCTACGCAAAGGGCTTATCTGGGAATTGAAATGTTGGATTTGGATTCGCAGGTTGCAAAGAAGTTGAATGTCGATGATGTCGAAGGCGTTTATATTACCAAAGTAATAAGTGGTGGTGCTGCCGACAAGGCTGGTATAAACGTTGGTGATATTATTCTTGCCATTAATGATACAAAAGTGAATTCAACGACGGAATTACTTGAGATAATTAGCTTGTATCGTCCGGGGGCAACTGTGACATTGGATGTGAAGTCGGGAACTTCTGTTAAAAAGGTTGATGTTGTTTTGCAAAATCGTTATGGATCTGTAGAACTTGTGAAATCCGATAATGTAGAGTTTCTTGGGGCACATCTTGAACCTGTGAGCGAACAGCTTAAATCACGACTAAGAATAAGGAATGGAATTCAGGTAACAGAGTTGGGCGCAGGTAAATTGGCTGCGTGTGGAATACAGAACGGCTTTGTTATTGTAAGGGCTAATAACAAGAATATAAGTACAGTAGCAGATTTTGAAAATGCAATAAAATCGTCAGGGAATGCAATCTTTATAGAAGGAATATATCCCAATGGAATGACTGGGTATTATGCGCTTAGGTTGAATTAATAGAATCGTGATATTAATAAAAATGAGAGACCGCCTCTTGGCAGTCTCTCATTTTTATAATGTCGGCTTTATTTTACCCCTCAGAATCGCTTCCGACACTATTAAGTTAGTTTCTAAAATTTCACCATTTTCATATTATCTTATGAAATTTACAATCTCATTTTGTGAAATTGTTGTCTGTTCTCCAGTAGCCATGTTCTTTATTGTGGCAGTTCCGTTTGCAACTTCGCTTTCTCCTATAATAATAACAAATGGTATGTTTTGACTGTTTGCAAACTTGAATTGCTTGTCCAGTTTCGATTTTTCTGGGAAAACAACGCAACTTATGCCTTCTTTCCTGAGTTTTCCTGCTATTTCGATGCAGGTGCGTTCCTCGTTTTGTCCGAAGTTTACGAGTAGGGCGGTGCTGTATTCATCAGTTTGCTTTGGGAAGAGTTCGAGTTGTGTCATCACGTCGTAGATGCGGTCGGCACCAAATGAAACGCCAACACCCGATACGTCCTTCAATCCGAAAATGCCAGTAAGGTTGTCGTAACGGCCACCACCACAGATGCTTCCAATTTCCACATCATTGGCTTTTACTTCAAAAATTGCTCCAGTGTAGTAGTTGAGTCCACGGGCAAGGCTAAGGTCAAGTTCTACATTAATTCCGAGCTTGTGGTCGCGTATGTAACCGAAAATCACATTCATTTCTTCTATTCCTACCTTGCCGGTTTCAGTGTTGCCGATAATGCTTTCTATAAGTTTGAATGTATCTTCAGTGTTGCCTTTGTTGGTAAGTATTGGTCTTAATTTTTCGATTGCATTGTCCGAAAGTCCGTTTGCGCGAAGTTCTTCTTCAACCTTTTCCAAGCCAATCTTGTCAATCTTGTCGATAGCTACTGTTATTGCAACAAACTTGTCGGCTTCGCCAATTGCTTCTGCTATTCCTGACAGAATTTTGCGGTTGTTGAGTTTCAAGGTTACAGAAATGCCTAGTTTCGCAAAAACATCGTCGATTATTTGTATCAGTTCAAACTCGTTGAATAATGATTTTGAACCGATTATGTCAACGTCGCACTGGTAGAATTCTCTGTATCTGCCTTTTTGTGGCTTGTCGGCACGCCATACTGGTTGAATCTGGTAGCGCTTGAATGGAAAAACAATGTCGTTCCTATGTTGTACTACGAAACGTGCGAAAGGAACTGTGAGGTCGTAACGGAGACCTTTTTCGGAAATGTTGTTTGTGATTTCAATATAATTCTGGGCTTCAAGGCTTTCCTTTGAAATCTTGTCGGTGAAATTTCCTGAATTCAGGATCTTGAAAAGCAATTTGTCGCCTTCTGCGCCATACTTGCCAAGTAGGGTGGATAGGTTCTCCATTGCTGGGGTTTCTATCTGCGAGAATCCGTAGTTGTGGAAAACTTCCTTTATTGTGTTGAAGATGTAGTTTCTCCTGTTCATTTCGGCTGGACCGAAATCACGAGTTCCTTTTGGTGTTGAAACCTGTTGTGCCATTATCTTTTGTTTTTATTAAACGTTAAACCTGATGTTTAGGATGTCGCCATCCTCAACAACGTATGTTTTTCCTTCTACATGGAATTTGCCGGCATTCTTCACGGCATTTTCCGAACCGAGAGTTACGAAATCGTTGTATTTCATTACTTCGGCACGAATAAAACCGCGTTGCAGGTCGCTGTGGATAACACCAGCAGCTTCGGGAGCAGTTTCGCCCTTGTGGATAGTCCATGCGCGTATTTCCTTTGGTCCAACAGTAAAGAACGACTGCAAGTTAAGCAGGTCGTAGGCTTCGCGTATGATTCTGTTTACACTTGGTTCCTCAAGTCCGTAGTCGGCAAGAAATTCTTGCTTTTCCTTGTCGGTGTCGAGTTCTGAAATTTCCGATTCGAGAGCAGCTGCAATGGTAAGTATTTTTACATCAGAGCCTTCAAGAGCTTTCTTTACAGCATCAACATATTTGTTGCCATCCTTGATTGAACCTTCGTCGATATTGCAGACGTACATCACAGGCTTCGATGTTAGCAGGAAAAGATCGGAAATATATTTCTTGTCTTCTTCCTTTACTGGGGCAGTACGTGCATTCTGCATATTTTCAAGGTGTTCCTGATATATTTTCAGAACTTCAACAGCCTGCTTTGCTTCCTTGTCGCCGACTTTAGCTGCCTTTTCCATCCTTGCAATCTTTTTTGTAATAGATTCGATGTCCTTTATTTGCAGCTCGAGGTCAATGGTTTCCATATCTCTTACAGGGTCGACAGATCCGTCGATATGGGGGAGGTTGTCGTCATCGAAACAGCGAAGCACATGTATAAGAGCATCTGCGTTTCTGATGTCGGCGAGGAACTGGTTTCCAACGCCTTCTCCATGATTAGAACCTTTTGTAAGACCAGGTATGTCAACAATATCGACAGTTGCAGGAACTAGTTTTTCGGTGGGCTGGAATTTTTCCATTTCCTTTAGTCTGGCATCTGGTACCGAAATTACACCTATATTAGATTTGTTGCTTGAGAAGGCGAAATTGCTAGTTTCCGCCTTTGTTTTCGACATGCAGTTGAAAACAGTAGTTTTTCCACAATTGGCTATGCCAATGATTCCACAATGTAAACCCATTTCTACTTAAATTTAAGAGGTGCAAAATTAATAATATTTATTTTGGAAAAAAACAAATGCGGCATCAGCCGCATCGTTTTTGTTATTCCATCAGCAGGTAAAATACGCCTGTTTTCTTGTATTCCTTGTCTTTGTAGTCGGCGTACTTTATTGTATAGACGTAATAGTCGGTGTGATAGTATTTCTTAGCATCTTTTCCCGACCAGCCTTCCGAAACGTCAGTAGTCTTGAAAACTTGCTGTCCCCATCTGTTGTAAATTACAAATTCGTAGGGGTAGTCTTTTACGAATGACATAACAGGTTTGAAAACTCGATTGATTTCGGATGTAGAAGTAATATTGAATGCTGTTGGAATCCAGATAATTGGTAGTTCGTTAACGCATGCGATATTTGATCTTGCAACGTTTTGCTGTGTAGCATCTGCTGTATTTTCGTATGCTTCAACGTAATAGCAGAACGAACTTGTTAGGTATATGCCTTTGTCGTGGCATCTTTTTACGTATTCTGAAATATTGTTGTTGTAGTTTAATGATCCGGAGCCGTTGCTTCCGATTTCCTGTGCTGCTCCGTCGAAGAAACTGAATATCTTGTACGACATTACACCATTGGGCCATTCCCTATAGTCGGTCCATGAAAGATCGTGGTCGGTGGTTTCGGATGATTCTACTTTCAGAAGTATGTTGCATGTAATATTTGAACTTTTTGATATTTGTCCACAAGGATCTATTGCCACAAGTTTGTAATAATATATGTTCTGGGATGCATCAACATCGGTGTCAGTGTATATTATTTGAGTCTGTCCTGTATATGGGAAACTTGCTGTTGTTGAGAAGTTCTGGTCGTCGTTTATTGATTTTAGGAGCTGGAATTCCGTTACCTGACCTGAATTTGCTATCTGGAAGTTGAGAGCAATGTTCTGGTCTTCGTCAACGCTTGCATAATTAGCTTTGATATATAGTGGACCCTCGTGTCCAGAAGCTGTGAAATCGATAGAGTTAGATGTAGCTGTTGCTCCATTGTTCTTTACAGCTTCAACGTAATAGCAGTACCAGCGGTCGTTGGCAAGATTTTCATCTGTGTATTCATTTGTAGTTGCAGATACTGTTTTTATAAGTATGTAATCGGTTCCAGAAAATCTTCTGTATATTCTGTAGTTGATAATTTCAGTTCCCCATCCGGTATAGCTTGACCATGTAAGTTTTGTTTTTCTTTCACATTTGTCAAAAGATGATTTTAGCAGGATTGTTGAATGAGGATCGGTAATTGTACTTTTGTAGCCATCGGTGTCGAAAGATGCGAGGCGGAATCTTTCGCTTGTTGCATTGGCCGATGAACCAGAATATTCGTATGATGTAGTAAGCCTGTCGTAAACGGTATCAAGGGTAGTTGTTATGTTGTCAACTATCTTGTATATTATGTATCCGGCCACATCGGTTGAGTCGCTGGGCTGCCATGTAAGCTTAACCGTTGTTGGTGTAGATTCCGGAATTACGCTCGCCGACGTAAACTTTGGAGGGTCGGGAAGATTATTCTGAGCTACAGCCGAAATGCTGAAAGCCAATAGTATTACCGATAAAAATTTCTTCATACACATTAGTGTTTTACTATTTTAGTAAATCCAGAATTATTGATGTGTTTTGGTAAGTTTCTGAATGTCAGTATGTTCGTTCAGAGTGCAAATGCCAAGTCCACTTCAATAAAACATCTTTCAAAATTATTTACAATTTTTTTAATTCGCAAATATAATTTTAAAAATAGTTTTGATCTATGTGCATAAAAAAAGTAAAGACCGCTTTTGACGGTCTTTACTTTTTTGCTTGTTGCTGATTATTAGAACTTAACGATCTGATGTGTGAGAACCTTATCGTTGTTTACAATTCTAATTACAAGGTTTCCTGTAATTTCTTCAGCAATATTTATTGTTTCAACAGTGCTGTTGATTTGTCCTGCTGCAACAACTTTTCCGGTAATGTCGAATATTTCGTATGTAGAACCTTCGCAGTTTTCAACATTCAACATTCCGTCGGTTGGATTCGGGTAGATTGCTATTGCACCCATTCCAAAGTCTTCAACGCCAGAGTTTGCTGCAATGCGTACATTGAAGTTTTGAGTTGTCTGGTACAGCATATCAGAAACAACAAGAATTACCTGTGGTCCGTTTCCTATGGTTGTTGCTGTTACTGGAGTTCCGCTCAATGTTGCAGTTCCGTCGCCGTTGTCAACCAATGTTGCCCATGATGGACCTGTTGTCATTTCAATTGTGAGGTTGTCGTTGTCGGCATCGGTGCAAGTAACTTCATATACATATTCAACATTTTGAGTTGCTGTTGTAATAGGTTCTGAAGTGAATACAGGTGGAACATTTGTTGTGTGTACTGTTATTGTAAACGGTTGAGTTGCAGTTTCGTCACCATCGTCAGCTGTAAGAACAACATTGTAGTTCTGTGACAATGCATTGAGGTGAGGAGCTGTTCCTGAAAGTACATATTCGCCTTCAACCTGTGCAAGTGTCAACCATTCCGGACCAGTTGTCATAGTGATAGTGATAGGATTTGCAGTTTCGTTTTCTGCAACTACAGTGTAGGAGTATTCTGCATCTTCGTCAACACTTGTAACAGGCAATGAAGTGAAGTGCAAGCCCATGTTGATGCCTCTCCACTTGTAGATACCGCCGTTATCTTCATCCCAGTTGAATCCGCCAGCCCAGCCGGTGTTGATGTCGTGCATTTTAACTTGAACGTATTGGATTGAGTCGTCAAGCATTTCCCAAGTTGTACCCCAGTCGGTTGAATAAGCTGAGAAGTTGTCTTCGAGTGCTGAAGCAGACTTGGTAATAACAATCATACCCGGAGTTCCCGGTACGAGGCTGAATGATGAGAAGTAGCTGTCGGCAACGTTTACTGCATTCCATGTTTCACCGCCATCGGTGGTTCTGAGGAACTGCCAGTTGGAAGTTTGTCCTGTTGTCTGGTTGTAGTCCAATACGGTAACAGCACCGTTCATTTCGTCAGCCCACGACATTTCAGAAATCATCTTGGTTGTACCAGTGCTGAGAACTGTCCAAGTTGCACCCTTGTCGGTAGATTTGAAGATTCTACCCTTATTGGTTCCAAACCATGCTATGTCGCCGATAGCCCAGTCGAGACCAACTGTACTTGCTTCCTGGCTTTGTGATGCAGGAGCAGAAACAGCAGTCCAAGTTTCACCACCATCGGTAGTTCTGAAAATTTCGAAGTTGCCGTTTACTGGGTCACCCTGAGCGTAGCCTTCGTTTTCGTTGAAGAAGTGGATTACGTTAAGGAAGCTTGCAGAGTTCTGGTAAAGTTCTTCACCCTGACGAGTCCAAGTATCACCGCCGTCGGTAGTCTTGAAGATTGCTCCATTACCGTTAGTTTCACCGCTGTAGTTTGCTACCCATGCTGTTGTTCCGCTGATTGCGCTGATGTCGCCTGGCATCCATTGTGCATCGTAGCTAAAAGTCTTAGGTACCCAAGTTGTTCCGCCGTCGTTTGTAACGCCGAAGTCACGAGCAACAGTACCGTCTGTTCCGTTCATTGTTGTGAACCAAACGTTCTGCGGGTCTACAATTTCGATGTTGTATGATGCTCTGTACTGAGCAGCAAAGTGGGTGTTCTGTTCTTCCCATGCACTTTCGCCGAGAGTAGAGCTCTGACCTACTAATATAAAATAGGTCTTGGTTTCGGTATCGGTATTTGTGCCGTCGCTTACGGTAAGTCTAACCTGATATATACCTTCTTCGTTGTATGCAATGTTCTGTGGATTCTGGTCGGTTGAAGTAGCAGGTGTTCCGCCTTCAAATTCCCATGACCATGAAGTTGGTGTTCCAACGGTTCTGTCGGTGAAGTTGATTGCTTCGCCAACAGCAAGAATAACATCGCTAGCTTCGAAGTCGGCAACCAAATCCATATTGAGCAAGCCTGCTGCGTGAACTGCAGCGTAAGCATCGATACGGCCAGCACCCATGCTGTCAACAAATTCTGGGTTGATAGCGTCAACATTTACGCAGGTGCTCTTCATAACTTCTGTAAGTTCTTCTGGGGTAAGGGTGGGGTTCTTTGAAAGAACAAGACCAGCAAGACCTGCTGCTACAGGGCAAGCCATTGATGTTCCCTGCATTATGTCGTATTTGCCTTCAACACCGCAACCTCCAGCGCCACCGGTGGTAACTTGAGAAGCATCGCCTGACAAACCTCCTGTTAAGTATTCGGAGTAATCGCCAGCGTCGTTGTAAGTTGTGCTCAATACTGAGAAGACAATAAGTCCCATAGAGCCTTGGTAAGCATATCCACCCGGTGAAAGCAAGTCGAGCCATGTTCCATAGCATGAGAAGTCTGACTTTCTGTCGTCAACATCGCATGAACCAACTGCGATTACATGTTCGAGAGCTGCTGGGTAACCAGTGTAGTTTACAGGAATGTCGGAGTTCATCTGTGATTCGGCACCGTTACCGTTGTTGCCTGCTGCACCGAGCAAGATACATCCCTTGTTGTAAGCATAGTTGACAATGTTCTGCATTGTCTGGAAGAACTGCGGGCTACCCCACGACATGTTGATAACATCAGCACCGTGGTCAGCAGCATAAACAATACCTTCGAAACCTGCAGCCATCGACTGACCGTCGCTAGCGTCGGTTCCGAGTTTTACTGCCATGATTTTTACACCGCTACCAATTGATGCAACACCTATACCGTTGTTCTTTTCAGCACCGATAAGACCAGCGGAGTGTGTTCCGTGCGACCAGATGTATGTTGGTGTAGGAGGATTCGGGTCATCGTCGCCATCACCAAGGTCAATCGAGTTTTCGCGGTCAATCATGTTGGTAAGGTCTGGGTGGTCAACGTAGATTGCATTGTCAAGGACAGCAACTGTAATTTCTTCGCTTCCATGAGTTTCATCCCATGCTTCTGCTGCATTTATGAGGTTAAGATGCCAAGAAGAATTTACATCGAAAGCACCCATTCCCAAGAACAATCCGGGGTAAGAAAGGTCGGCATTGTAGTATGGGTCGTTTGGCGTGAACCTTTGAGCTCTTGTGTTTTCATCACCATCATAGTTCGAAATGAAGAACAATGGAGCTGGTTCTGCATATTCCACAACGCCAATTTTTTCCATGTCCTTAATCAGCGATTCAATCTTGTCGATTGCACCGAAGTCCATTCTCCATGTGTGCCTGATGGAGTTGCTGCTTGCCGAAAGGAATGGCATGTCAACATTAGTAATTTGGTATTCTTCTACAAGATTGCCAAGGAATGGCAGGTCTTTCGGCATGATTCTGCCGTTCTCGTTAGGGACGTCCAGCGAAACGCTGTTGCTTACCTTGAAGTAAATACGTCCATCAACCCACAGTGAATTGTGTTTCTGTCCGAATGTAACTAGGGCCATCAAAGCGAACACTGCGAGCATTAGAATTCGTCTAATTTCTCTCATGATATTTAAAATTTAAAAATAAATACAAACAATCAAGTCGCGAAAATACTAATAATATTGTTTCGCAAGACAAATTATATTGAAATGTTAGTATCTTTTCTCATGGTTCTTTCATTTTAGAAATGTTAATTATTTCTAATACATATAGTTAGTATAATTGAATGGATTCACTGACTTGGCTTGTTGAAATCAAGATGTTGAAATGATATTACGCACATATACATTACCTTTCAATACTTTGACAGAACTCTGCAACATGATTATCAGTTTTTTTACATTCCGCTCCAGCCGCGGGGGCTTTTACTTTTTTATTCGCCCCTACAATTGATTTTCAGCGGTGCTCATGATTGTCTTTGTACAATTGTTGGCAAAAAAGTAAACAAAAAACCATGTCCGCTGAGTCTGCTTCGCTAAAAATCAGTTTCTCTTCGCTAAAAGTCAGAAACTTGCCTCCGTTTCACTTCGTCTTCAAACAGTCTGACTTTTTACGCTCTGTTCCGCTGATTTTCTTAACGCTCACCAGCCAAGGCGGCAATCAAGGTATGCTTACTTCGTGTCGCGAGCTAAAGGTTCGCCGAAGGCGATGGTTTAAAAAAATGGAATTCGTCTTTGTGAGATTTCGTTTTTCTCATTACAAAATAAAATTCCACTTGACGTGAACTAGTTTTTTGGGGAAAGAGCCATGTTTTTTATTTGATTCGACATTTCGACAGGCTCAATGTGCGATATTTTTTGTTGCCTGTATTACATGGCGTTTGCCTTTGGGGCCAGGCATTCGCTTGACAATCATGCCCAAATCGCGAAGGCTCTGCTTCAAAATACCTTTGCAGCAGTAGGTGACGAAAATGCCATCAGTATTAAGGTTGTTGATAATTTTTCCCAAATTTTCAATTGTCCACATCTCAGGCTGGGTGTCGGGCGAGAATGCGTCGAAATAAATGATGTCGTATTTGAGGGCAGGGGAGAAGGCATTGAAATCGATTTCTTGTTTCAACAATTTGAAATTTGGGCTTATTTCTATTTCAGAATCCCAGTTTTCGCAGAACTTGCTTGCTGTGTTGGTGTCTAGTTTTGCAGAAATATGTGGCGTGTGGCTTACGAATGGCAGAAAAGTTTCCTTGTCGATTGGAAATTTCTCGATGCCGTGGTAGAATATGGTATTTCCGAGCGATTGGTTTTCGATGAATGTTAGCATGGCGTTAAGTCCTGTGCCATATCCTATTTCCAGTATGCTGATGTTGCTATTACTGAAATTTCGTAGACCTAAGTTTATAAATATGTGCATTGATTCGGCTACAGCACCATTAATACTATGGTATGTTTCGCCAAAGTATTCGTTCCTGAGGGTGCAGGATCCGTCGCCAGTGCTAATAATTTCTGTGTTCACGAGGCAAAAATAATGGATAATTGACAATGAACAATGGATAATTTGATGGTAACTTTGTTCGTAGATATAAATTTGACTAGGTGTTTAATGTTTATTTATTGTTTGTTCGTCTAAAAAATAAATATTAGAGTATATTATTTTATTTTTTTGTTGCTCCGTATTAAAATGAAGTGGTATTTTTGCTTCGCAATCCAAGGTTGATGAACGAATTGACTGATGGAAAGCAAAATGAAATTGCATCTTAATTTTTTTCATTTTTTCATTTTTTCATAGATTGGTTTATTTTTGGTGTCTGATATATCCCCAAATATTAGACACCTTTTTTGTTTGTAAAAAAAATAAAAAAAAGTTTGGCGGATTGTTATTATTTTGAATATTTGCAAAAAAATTATTTGTTATGAATACGAAGAATATTACTGTAGCAGCACTGCTGTTAATGTTGGGATTATTAGGAGGTCTCATTTTGCATGGTTTTTTTGTTAAGTCAGGAATTGATGATTATGCCGACAAGGACAGGTATGTATCGGTGAAGGGTTTGTCGGAACGTGAAGTGATGGCTGACCATGTTATATGGCCGTTGGTTTTCAAGGAGGTTGGCAACGATTTGTCGGAGCTATATGCTACTGTGAATCGTAAAAACAAGATTATTGTTGATTTCTTGAAAAAGAATGGCATTTCGGAAAATGAGATAAGTGTATCTCCAATTTCGGCAAACGACCGCGAAGCAGACCGCTGGTCGGTAAGCGAAATACCATACCGCTACCAGTTGAAGTCTGTGATAACAGTTGCTTCCGATCAGGTTGACAAGGTTAGAGAACTGATTTCCCGTCAGGACGAATTTATTAGTCAAGGAATAACATGTGAGACGAGCTGGGAACATCAGACAAATTTCTCATTTAACGGACTTAACAAGTTGAAACCGGAAATGGTAGAAGAAGCCACTCGTAATGCTCGCACTGTAGGAGAGAAGTTTGCCGCAGATTCTGAAAGCACTTTGGGAGGAATCAAAACAGCATCACAAGGTCAGTTCTCAATCAACGATCGTGATGAAAATACACCTTATATCAAGGTTGTTAGAGTTGTTACTACTATTGAATATTTCTTGAAGTAGTTGATAATGAGACGTATATTGTATACTGCAATTTCTTTGGCATTTTGTGTTGCTTTTTTTTCATGTAGTTCGAACAATTCGGACAAATCGGATAAGGAAGTGGAACAAAATGCCAAAGATACCACAAATGCAAAGGATTTGCCTGTAGTGGATACAGCAAAAATAGAAGAAGCTAAAGAGGAAGTTGTGGAAGATTCTGTCTTCGTTACGCCTGATCTTGCTTTTATGGAAGTTCAAGGTCATGTGAAGTCGGTGGAATATCCTAATGGACGCAAGGCTGTGTTTGACGAAAAAGGCAATTTGGTTACCTATAAAACAGAATATTCAGGCGAAAATGGGGTTCACATAGATCGTGACGATGATGGTTATATCGTTTCTACCTATGATGGGCCTGGAGGAAGTTCTTCGTATGACTACGACAAGGAGAAAATTCGTCTTGTGATGACTGCCGCCGCTGATGGTGCCTATTATTCCGAGTGTAATATTGAGTATGATGATGAGGGCAATATCGTAAGATACAACTTTGTAAATGAGGATTATGCAGAAGATACACGTGATGAGTGGTCGGTTGATATTGTCGTTGTATCTAAGGACGAATATGGAAATTGGACGGAGCTGAAAAGTGACGACTCAAATGTGAAAAGAGTAATTCTCTATTATTAATAACAAATTTTGAAACTTTACCTATTAATATTGGCCTTTGCTGTTGTGCTTGTTGCCATCTGCTTTGTGGCGATTGGTTTACAGGTGTTTTTCGGAAAAAGACGTAAGTTTCCAGAAACAGAAATAGGTAGCAATGCCGAAATGCGTAAGCGTAATATACGGTGTTCTAGGTGTGAAGAACTTGAGAGATGTGCGCTTAATGGCAAACACGAGTGTGTAGGAAATCGATAAAAATGTGTTGCTTTTTTTTATTCGTGGTGGAACTTTTTGTAGGATAGATTTTTTTTTAGGTATAGTTTGCTACTTGTTTAATTAAAGATTATGAATGTTAGAGTAAAGATTTTATGGTTTGTTTTGGTTTGTATTTTCCCTTTGGAAATATTAGCGCAGAATGTAAGTGTAGATGAATATTGCAATAAAATTATAACAGATCCAATATTCGATCCGTTAATAAAGAACTGTGTAGAACATCAGATTATTGCTTCCAATATTACGGACGATGAAATAGACGGAATATTAGAGAAAATTTCAAAAACTAAATATGGAATTAACAATAAAGAACGAATTGAAAATATAAAGAAGTCGAGAGACGTGTATAGTCTGGCTAATTTAATGAGGCATTCTGGCATATGTAATGAGAAGTTTGTTTTTGTTCCTAAAAAATGCTATTATCATGATTCTAATTATCATCTAGTTGACAACATTGATAGGTTGATAAGAATTCCAGAATTTGCAGTTAGCATGCAGGATTCATCCGGGCGTCGGGCGCAAAAGACTTATGATGCATTGATGAAGACTGACTTTGGTCCTTTTTTTAACGAATTTGTAAAGGATAAAGAAACACAGATGTCGTTGATTCACTATCCGTTGCGTTGCGAGAGTTGGAGTGATGCGTTCGATTTTCCGGATGTTATTGAAAAAGATGAAAAAGCTTTGAGAGAGGAGTGGCAGTTTTTGAATGCTGAATATTTTTTGGATTGGATTGATATTGGTATAGGCTATAGTATATTTTCGGAGTGGTATATTGATAAAGATGACAAAAATGTTGTAGTATATACTTGCGCTGTTAACACATATTGGGAAATTGATGATCCTACTTTTTATTGGGCCTCTTTTTCTGAATATGTTTTTAAGAAAGTAAATGGCAGGTGGATGTTGTATGAGTACGTGGAAACTTCAAATTAAAAAGAATATGTTGAGATGCGTTAGTGGTAAATAAAGTTGTATGAGTCTTAGTGTTAATGTTTAAAATTTATAAAAGCCATTGTCAAAATTCAACACCAGATTTTACACTCGGACTAAAGTCTTAGAAGCAACTGCTATGTTTATGCCTTTGGCGTTCAATTGTTTTAGCAATTGGACAATTCCATCGTAAGGACAGGTTTCCTCGTGCAGATGAGCATTGTAGCGCTCTATAAACTCATCGAGAATCTGACGGCAGAAATCATCATTGGTGCGGTACTCTTCTGGCAACGCCAACCTTATGAGCCTGCGTATTCCCGAACCGATAAAGTAGCGGTATTCGTCGTGTGTGTGAAGCGGAAATCCGTGTTGCTGCAATACGTAATTGCATGCGTTTGTAAGGTCACCTATGGTGTTGAGCAGTGTGCCGTCGAGGTCGAATATT
>Ga0310696_10000483_pt1 | contig 63033 bp, 60 predicted proteins | sample AusTroGonzalo_MG_4_FD_203885 | JGI IMG/M metagenome (GOLD analysis project Ga0310696, IMG submission 203885) | Bovine rumen microbial communities from tropical cattle in Woodstock, Queensland, Australia - Gonzalo_02 (v2) (version 2) | ecosystem: Host-associated > Mammals > Digestive system >...
CTTCAACGTGCACAACGGCAAAGTGTTCACTCAGGTCTTCGTGACCGAGAACATGGTCGGGCACAAGCTCGGCGAATTCGCGCCGACGCGGGTGTTCAAGGAGCACGGCGTGGTCTCCGGCAAGTAAGCGGAACACAGGACGCAACAGACGCTCCGGGGTGGTCAACCTCGGGGCGTTTTTTTTGCACCTCGTGAGACCGGTGGGGCGGGTGAGACGATTATGTGCCGTCAGTTCACGAGGCGGCCGCGCAGATATCAATGGTCCTAATGGTCCTACAGGTCCCACTGCACCGGGTCGCTATCGGTCGTCAGCGGACGCGGGACGCATCGGTTTTCGACGCTTGCATTGTCGGAATGTGGCGTTATATTTAAAACATTGTGCATCCGATCGATAAACACAATCTGGGTGTCATCATGAAGTTCCGCATGTTTGCGTTGAAAAGACTGTTGAGCTTGTCAGTCATAGCGGTGTCGATATCACTGTTCGCAGGCTGTTTGTTGGATAACAAAGCTGTTGCGAAGCCCCAAAGCAGAGCGATGATATATCTTCTGTTCCCGAAAAATCGCAACTGCGCGCTGAAAAGGGCGATTCTCGTGGATGGAGTCGAGCTTTACGGCAATACCCCGTTCGAGTACTTCGAGGGAGATGATGTCAGACATATACAGAGAGACGAAATGACACTGAACCCGCCCGCATCGGGAAAAGAACTGGAGATGTATATTTCAGGGCTGAATGATGAAATCTCCAAGTGGGGAGAGAATACCGATTGGAGTCGGGTCGTTTTCCGCAAGTCGGCAGATCAGATACACGTTAGGATCAGGCTTAAAAGCGGCAAGGTCATCGGTTCGTTCTATACGGTCAAACAGGATCTTGTTCCCGAAAAATGTTTTGTCGAGACGGTTATGTACCGTTGAGGCGACGCGAATCAATCCGCGAGTACGACCGGGCGAAAGCCGCGAGGAATGACAGGCAACTGTAAAGATAAAAGAGCGGAATAGTCAGGTGATTTTGACAACGCGCGATTTACGGGGTTGTAATACAAATTTGACTAATAAGGACCGATAATGAAAAAACTGCTTTTGATCGCCTCGCTTTTGTTTTGCCAAGCCGCGCTTTGGGCGGCGCTTGCCGCCGGGGAAAAGAAAAGCGAAAGCCCCTCAGAGGCATTTATGAAAGTCGTCGAAGCCTCAAGAAACTTGGACTACGACACGCTGGCGAACTTGAGTTGCGGCGAGGAAAAGGCAAAAATGCAAAAATATGCATCGGTCTATGGGCTGGCGAAAAAGCGCGCCGCCGACGGTGACGAGAAAATGCAGCGGAAATTGGATAAGATCAGTGCCGGCTTCAAGAATTGGCAAGTGGAGATCTCCGGCGAAAAGATTGACGGCGACTTTGCTGCAGTCTATTATGTCAGCAGCGGCACACCTTATGACAAAGACGATTACGGGATGGAGAGGTTCAAGAAAGTCGGCGGCGAATGGAAACTCGTTTCCGACTCCGAATACTTTGAGGAAAGGGCGTTCGACGTCGGGACCGGCGCAACCGGCGGAGATACTCCGTCTCAGGTCGTCGCGAAATTGGGCGCAGCGCTCAGAAACTGCGACATCGATGCCATACCCGGATTGTGCTACGGGACCGAGAAGGTAAAGGTGCTGAACGCCGCCGACCGGTTTGCGGTGCTGAGTTGCGCCGCGAAAAAAGGCAACTCGAAAGCGCAGAAAGATCTGAAAAAATTCAAGGAGGAGCTCCCCGCGAAATCAGAGATCAGGGGCGAAAAGATCGACGGCGATCTGGCGGTGGTGGATGTCGTTTTCGAAAATGTCTCCGACTCTATATACCTCAAGAAAATCGGCGGCGAATGGAAGATCGTCGGCAAAGCGGATTACGACAAGGAAAAAGCCGCGCGGTCTGGGCACTGAAAGATGAAACGCGCAACGGACTTGTCGGACCGGTCCGATTTTCATATCCTCTGCGTTTCTGCCAGCTTGCCACGCCGTAGCCTTTTGTGGCGTAGGCGGGTCGTTTGCGGGCGCGCCAGCGCCACATGTGCAACCGGCGCAACCGGTAATTTGTCTGCGGTCGGGAGCGTACGGTAAAATAGAGCCAGTTTCATATAAATACGGGTAACGGGGCCCACAGCAAAGACTCGATCCCTGATTCGGCAGAAAAGCCGGGTCAGTGTCGAGGGATTTGCGGCTACGCGATGTGCGAACAATTGTTGGCATAATTCACACACGACCGCCGTCAAGAGGGGACGACCACGGCGTTGCTGTGAAGCATAAGCCGGGGGCGTCAACCCATTTCCGCAAGCGAAGCGAAAAAACTTGCGGAAAAATGCGTCAGCATTTTTCTCGAGGTGCAGGGTCCGCGACACTGCCGAGGGGTGCGGGGGCGAGAAGCCGCCCGGACGTATGCGTTCTGTGCAAACCCTCGCGTGCCGCACACCAACGCCGTTTTAATATGATTTGTGTCGATGATTCAGCGGCGGCGGCTTGTTTTTCGGGTGTTTTGCCGGTATATTCTTTAAATTATCGTAAAACACCCGAGGGGGGGACAGTTCCATGGGCAAACACGGCGGCGACAAGAAGTCGGACGGCAAATCGGTGGCGCGGAGTATTTTCGGGCGGATCTTCAGTCCCGCTTTGAGGCGCACGCTGTTCGCGCTGGTTTTCATCCTGCTGGGCGGTCTGCTCTTCAATCTCGACCGGATGGGGAACGTCGGGATAATACTGCTCAAGTACGAGAGTTTCCTGCCGAGAAGCATCACCCGCTTTCTCCCCGGCGGCAATGCCCAGCCGGGACAGGCTCAGCCGGAGCAGGAACTGCCGGGGCAGATCATCAAAGTCTACGACGGCGACACGGCGACTCTGCTGACCGAGGACAACAAGGAGTACCGCATCCGTTTCTTCGGCATCGACGCGCCCGAGGCGGCGCAGGCGGGCGGCATCGATTCGCGCGAAGCGCTCCGGGAAAAGATCCTCGGCCAGAAGGTGGTCGTCAAGGTGGCGGCCACCGACCGCTACGGCCGCGCAGTGGGTAAAGTCATGTTCGGCGGCCGCTACATCAACCGCGAAATGGTCGCCGAGGGCAGGGCGTGGTACTACCGGGACTACGCCAAGGACGAGCAGGATCTCGCCGAGGCGGAGGAAAACGCCCGCAAGAATTGTCTCGGCATCTGGTCGGCAGGCGCTTCCCCCCAGCCGCCTTGGGAGTGGCGCAAGGAAAACAAAAAGGATTGAACATCGTTCCGCCCGCACTGTTTCCGGTCGGGTAGATCGTCTTTTTTACGACAACAACGCCGGGCGGGTGTGCGCGTTCGTTGCGTCCGGGGTGCTCCGCGCACCCCGGAGCCCCTTGCGGCAGGGGCGGCGGCCCCTGCACCTGCTTCGGACGGCTGCGCCGTCCTCGCCAGGGCGATAGAACGGTGTGTTGCACTATATACAGACTGTTACTTATTCAATCGTCGGCAACACTAAAAACGCCTCTTTTTTTTGTCCGATGCGACTCTCGTCGCTCGACTCCGGGCGGCTGTTTTCCGCAAAGATCGCTTTCCGCGACAAACCGCGTGCAACTGTGCAAAGCGGGCGATTTTGCGGAACCTTTTCCGCCGCCCCTGCGCACCCTTTATGGGCGCGCAGGTCTTCGCTCGGTCGCGCCCCGCAAAGGGCTGCTCGCCCTTTGATCCCCGGCAGGGCTCGCCCTGCACCTGCCCGGCTTCACCTTTTCGGGCGAAGCCGGGCTTCCGCTTTTCGCGCGACTTTGCTGAAGAATAAAGCCGCTGTCTACCCTTGTCGGGAACAGAAAATTACGAAAAAACCCCTTCCTTCCTTCCTTCCTTCCTTCCTTCCTTCCTTCCTTCCTTCCTTCCTTGCATTCTTTGGAATTCCGGTGTATAGTATTGACGGCGAACAATAAACGCATCTTGCGCGGGGAGGCCGGTATGAAGTATTCGGGATGGCTGCCGATCCTTTCGGTTCTGGCGTTGGGGCTTTGCGGCTGCGCGTCGTCGGATCGGATGGCGCGGATGTCTGGCGGGGTGGTGCAGGAGTATTCCGCGCCGAGCAAGCAGCGCATCCGGTCCGAGAAATTCCAGAAGCACACCCGAAAGCACAGCATAGCGCACGCCGACATCATCGGCAAGGTGGAGGAGACGCCGGTCAACATCTGGCCGTTTTTCTTCAGCTCCGAGTATTACACCTCGGTGATGTGGCCGGTCATCGACTGGGACGACTACGGTTTCGCGGTGCGCCCGTTCTACAATCAGGAAGGCGACGAATACTCGGTGCTGTTTCCGCTCTCGGCGTGGAACACGGTCGACCGCGACGGCTGGGTGCTGCTTTTCAGCTGGGACAAGAAGGGATGGCTCTTTTTCCCGTTCGCGGCGCGGAGCGAGACCGAAGAGGAATTGTGGCGTTACTATACGCCGTTCTTCATCCAGAACAAGGACCTCAGGCCGCTGTCGCTCCGAACCACCAGCCGGTCGTCGTTCACGGAGCTTCTGCTCGGTTATTATCGGCACAAGCGCGAGCTGAACACGGATGACTGGAGCTGGGAATCGCTGCACAGTTCCAGATTGAACGCCAAACTCAAACGCTATTTCGCCTACAAGCTAGCCGGGACGGGGCGGGCGGTCCCCGCGAACGACACCGGCTTGAGGGAACTTCGCAAAGCGATCGCGGCGACGCTCCCCGTCGACGAGGAACACGACGCGGGCTTCATCCCGTTCTTCCACGTGTCGTGGGATAAGAACGGGTACTTCTGGCGGGCGCTGCTCTACCTCGTCTGCGGCCGGAACTGCATCCACGAATTCGGCTGGGACGTGTTGGGCCCGGTCGTCATGTCGTATTCGAACGAGGATCACCGTAACGTGTGGAAACGCTGGCGCTATCGGCGTCTGCGCTCGGAACTCAGCTGGAAATCGTTTCTGCTCTTGAGTTACTTCAACGAGACGCAGGAATTCATAAACAAGGGAAAACATAAGCAGATCCGGGATCTGTACGGGCATACCTCGCTTTCCTATGAGAATTTCCGGCGCGCGCGGCCGGACATTATCGCGGAGCTCGAAAAACTCGATCCGACGCTGGAACTGCCCGAGACCGTCACCGACGGCGACACGCTGGAACTCTACCTCGACGAACTCGGCAAGTCGCCGCGTTTCAAGGATATGGATTTCCCGTTTTACACGACGCGCGGCGGCGGTTTCGTGCCGCTGTACATGTACGAGCGAAGCGACGATCCCGAGTCGAAAAACTGGTGGCTCTCGCCGCTGGCGCTGACCTACCGGGAAAACGAAAAGAAAGACTGGCTCTTTTGGAGCATCCCGATACTCACCTTTTCCGGTCACGACGAGTACAGCGACTGGCTCCGGATCTTCCCGCCCTTCGTCTGGAACTCCTCCACCGGCCGCCGCAGGCGGACCGAGATGCCGATCCACCGTGCGGATCTCGAATGGGCCCGGGAGGGGGATTGCGTTTCGGTGCGCGGCGACTGGTCGCTCTGCGGGCTTTACTACCACGGCTACATGAGTTACTGCACCGTCAAGCCGGGGCTCGACGACCGGATGGCGGAGCATATCCGCACCGGGCTGCCGCGGATCTTCCGGGCGCGGTGCGACGATCAGGAGCAGAAGGAGAAGCTGGAAAAGAAATACCTCAAGGAGCAAGTTTATCGGCCCATCCCCGGCGACGAGGTCGACGCCTGCCGCAAACAGTTGAAGCTTGCGGAGCTTCGCCGCGACCTCCGCAACCTCGCGGCGGAGGAGAAAAAGCGCGACGAAGAGTATGCCAAGATGCGGGCCGAAGCGAAGATGCTCGGCTTCACGCTGGACGAGAAGTTCCCGGAGAAAAAAGAGCAGGTCGACGCGGCGCTGGAACGCCTATTCGATGCGGCGACCGAGGTACATTCGCAGGAGGATATCGGCAGCGGCTTCTTCTTCCGGAAGGAGATCCGCCACAACGGCGACACCAGCTGGCGATTCTGCGGCGTGCTCGCGGGCGGCGAGAAGCGCGGCGACCGCGAGCACACGCACATACTGCAGTTCCTCTACCGCTACCGGCGCGACGGCAAAAGAACGGAAAAGATCTACTTCCCGTTCATTTCGATCCGCGAGGACGAAAACGAGTCGCGGGTGAGCTTCATGGGGCGGGTTTGGCAGCGGACGGAGCGGGACGGCAAGTCGGGCGGCTACTTCTTCTTCATTCCCTACGGAGAGCTGTAATACCGGTCAGCGCTTCTGCGTCGAGCGGAAGTGTTCGACGAGCTTGAGGCTCGAATAGGGGATCGGCAGTCGGTTCGGATCGAGACTTGAGTCCTTCATCGCCTTTCTCACCAGCGGCGAAGTATCCTTGAAGAGCTTCTGGTGATCCTCGAACGGCGCATGGGGGATGTACGGCTCCAGCGCGGCGGTCGCAAGCGACAGGATCAGCACTCCCGCCAGAACCCGATCGAAACGTTTCGACTTGGCGCACTCCGCCGCGAGCGCCGCCAGAAACACCAGCACCGCCAGCATCGGCATGAAATACGCCCCGTGCAGCACGTCGTTGCGGAGCATCAGCGGGTGGCGGAAACTCATCAGATTGGCGCAGAGCAGCATCGCGGCGACGCATCCGGCACTGAGCAGCGCGGCGGGAGCCTGCCGCGGCTCCTTGCGCACCCGCACGGCCCAGAACCATATCCAGACGATCAGGAACAGCAGTCCGCCGGTGAAGGCGACCGCATTGTAGGCGTGGAGAAAGAAAAATCCCAAATTGTCGAGCAGGAACAATCCGCCGTCGACGAAGTTGAAGATCCCGCCGCCGCCGATATTCTGATACTCGAACGACGGATCGTAGCCGTTGAACGCCCGGATCAGCGCGGGAGCGATCCGCATATTGTAGACGGCTCCGAAGAGGACCGCCCCGCCGCCGAGCATCCCCGCCGCGTACAGTTTGCGCATGGCGCAGTCGGTGATGTCGAAGCGCTTGCGCACCGCTCCGAATGCCGCGGCGGTCAGCGCGACGCCGCAGAATCCGGCGAAGCAGGCCGTCAGAAACGCTCCCTGCCGGTCGGCCAGAGGCGCGAGAAACAGCGCGCTTCCGAGCAGTATCCACGTCATTCGGCCGGCGCTTTTTCGTTCCCGGCGCAGAAACAGCCGCCACGCCGCGAAGGAGACCGCGGTCGCCGCGAGCGCCGTGAGCGGCTTTGCACTGCGGAAGAAGACGAACCCCCGGCACGACGGCGCCGCAGCGAACGCCAGAGAAAACAGCGAACACAGGTACGGCGGCAGTTTAGGGAAATCCCGTTCGAGAAAATACTGCTGGATCGATACGCACAGCAGCAGTATCGCCATCGCGGAAAGACTGTAGAAGTGCACCATGCCGTGACGCGCGCAGGCGTAGATTAAACGCGCGTCGAGGCAGTCGACGAGATAGCTCAATTCGCGCGCCTGATAGGCGTTCCAGTCGGTCACGAGCGGATCGCAGACGATCTTCCACACCGGGCGCGAAGTGTCGTTGTAGACGCGGAGAAACGCGGTGCTTTCCATGTGGACGTAACCTCCGGCGTCGCCGATCGCCGAGAGTACGACGATCAGCGCGGCAACGAGGATCGTACCTATTGACCAGAACCTGCGTCGGTCCATTTTCCGTATCTCTCCATGATCTTTTCCATGCGCTGGAGCTCCTCTTCGTCGCGGACCGCGGCGCGGGCGGCCTCGAATTCGCGGCGCGTCATTTCGCGGTTGCCCATGGCGGCGTACATACGGCCGCGGGCGGCGTGCACGTCGGCGCATTCGCCGCACTTGGCGGCAACGTATTCGATCCACGTGGCCGTATAGGCATAGTTGCGGTCGCGGTCGAGCGCATAGTCACAGAAAATATCCAGCGCGGCGGCCTCTCCCTTGTGGAAATAAATGTTGTGGGTGTTGACGAATTGATCGACGTTGTATTTGCTGTATCCCGGACCGGTGCCCTTGGAGCTGTTGGAGCTCTGCCATAAAAGCAGTGCCGGGATCGCCGTCAGGAGCACGATCCCGCCGATCAGGGCGTGGCGGTCGGTCTTCATTCCCCCCCCGCAACGAGTTTCCCGACCAGCTGTTCGAGTACGATGCGCTTGTCCATGCCGCTCGACACGAGCGCGCGCCCGGCGTTGCGGATGAGCCGCAGTCTTCGCGCAAGTTCCGCTTCCGGCAGACGCGCCGCGCCCTCGCAGAGTTTGAAGGCGCGGTACGGGTGGAGTTTCAATAACGGATTGCCGGGGGCGGCGGCGCGCACTTCCTCGGGGAGGTTGTCGAAGGTGCGCGGATTGACGCGGGTGATTTTTAGTTCCCTCATCGCGAGGCGCGTCTGCACCATCTTCTGGCAGTCCGAAGCGAGGATGCCGAGGATCTGCAGTTCGAAGACGCCGGAATCGAAGAGCTGTCCGAGTATCTGCAGCGAGAGGGCGAGTTTGCCGTCGGCGACGGCGGACGAGAACTCCCACCCCAGCGCCTCCGGGGTGCGGCTGGTCACGGCGCGGCAGTCCGCGAGCGTCACGCGGTCGGCGTCGCCGACGTAGGCGAGGAGCTTGTCGAGCTCCATTTTGAAGGTCCCGGAGTCGCCGCCGATGGTCTCCAGCAGATACTGGCAGGCGTTGGCGTCGATGGACTTGCCCGCGGCGGCGAAGAAATCCTCCACGCCGCGTTTGCGGAACGCCGCCTGATTGCGGTCGCCGGGGCGGCCGACCGAACAGCTTTCGATCACGGCTCCGGCGGCTTTGAGCTTCTTGGCGAAGCTCTTGCGCTGGTCGAGGGTGCGTCCGTCGAGCACGATGTCGGTGTCGTCGGGGCGCTCCTTGGCGCAGAGCATATCCGCGACCTCGGCGTAGGCGCTGCCCGGCTTGGCGTCTCCGAAGCGGTCGAGTTCGTCGAAGTGGCGCAGCCACACCACCCGGTGCGGTTCGAGGAACGGCGGGGTGCGCAGTACGGAGAGGAACTCCGCCGCCGCTTCGTCGGGCGAAGCGTCGCCGTCGCCCGCGACGATCTCGAGCGCCGGATTGCCGTCGATGTCGCCCCCCAGCAGAGCCGAAACGCGCTGCCGCGCCCGCTCCTTGCGGGCGAAGTCGTCGTCGCCGGATATGATGTGAAGTTCCGCCATTTACTCTTGCGCGTCCGCGGCGTCCGGAGCGGGCACCGCCACATGGTTGAGGATCTTTTCGGTCGCCATCACCGCCGCGACCAGCTGGTCCGAGTCGACGCCGGTGGTGGTCATGGTGCGCCCGCCGCCGAGCGACCAAGTGATCGAGGCTTCGACCAGCGCGTCGGTACGGCCGCCGGGGGGGATGCGCACTTCGTAGTCGAGAAGTCTCAGCATCGACAGTCCGAATTCCTTGAGCCCCTTCTTGAGCGCCTTGACGAATGCGTCGTAACCGCCGTCGCCGGCGGCGCTGGTTTCGATGCGCCGCCCGTCGACTTCCAGCACGACCTTCGCCTTGGGCGAAGCGTGGAAGTGGCTCTTCACCTCGAAGTCGACGATCCGCACCCGCTGGTGCACCGGCGCCCGCAGCACCCCGGCGACGATGAACGGCAAATCGGCGGAGGTGATGTGCTTCTTCTTGTCGCCGAGGCGGATGACCTCGTTCAGCACCTTGCGGCGCAGTTCCGGATCGAGTTCGCGGTCGAGCCCCAGCTGTTCGATGTTCTGGTCGATCGACGCCCTGCCGGAGAGTTTGCCGAGCGCGTAGTCCCGCCGCCGCCCGAAGCGCTCCGGGGCGAGGGCGTTGGCGTAGAGGTCGCCCTTCTTGTCGCCGTCGGCGTGGACTCCGCAGGTCTGGGTGTAGACGTCGCTGCCGAGTACCGGCATGTTCCACGCGCAGCGCTTGCCGGAGATGGTCTGCACCATGTCCGAGGCGTGCTGAAGTTCCTTTTCGGCGATGCGGACGCGGTGGGGCGAGAGGTCGTTGACCGCCACCGTCAACTGGGCGAGCGTGAGGTTACCGGCGCGTTCGCCGAGGCCGTTGATCGTCGCGTGGACGCCCTGCGCTCCCGCGTTGACCGCGGCGAGCGCGTTCGCCGTCGCCATGCCGTAGTCGTTGTGCCCGTGGAAGTCGAAATGCAGATCGGGGAACGCCGAGAGCATCCACTCCATGTAGCGGGCGACCTCGTCGGGAGTCAGCACGCCCAGCGTGTCGGCGAGCATGAAGCGCTTCACCGGCAGCTGCCGGAGCTTGTCGACCATGTTGTAGACGTAGGCGAAGTTGTTTCTTATGCCGTTGGACCAGTCTTCCAGATAGACGTTGACGCCGAGCCCGGCCTTATCCGCCGTTTCGACCTCGCGGCAGAGGTCGTCGAGGTGCCGCGCCGGAGTCTTGCGCAGCTGGACGCGGCAGTGGTGCTCCGAGCCCTTGGCGAGCAGATTCAGGACTTCGCCGCCGACGCCGCGTATCCAGTCGACCGAACGTCCGCCGTCGACGAACCCGAGGATCTCCAGCTGGCCCGAACATTCGCGTTTCCGCGCCCAGTTGATGATCGAGCGCACGGCGGCGTCCTCGCCGTCGGAGACGCGCGCCGAGCCGATCTCCAGCCGGTCGACGTGCAGATGGGTGAGCAGCATCCGGGCGATCTCCAGCTTCTCCGCGGGGGTGAAGGCGACTCCGGGCGTCTGTTCGCCGTCGCGGAGCGTGGTATCCAGCACTTCAATCGCTGAATTGGTGCGGGTTTTCATGGGGATCGCAGTCCTTGATGATAAATATAAATACACACGCTTAAAATATCATTGCCCATACTTTTTTTCAAGTGCGCTTGAAAGACGCGCTGCCGGATGTTATTTTATCCGGACGGTATGGCAAATCATCCGCCGGAAGGCGGGATCAGGGGAATTATGCGAGTCGAACTTTTTCTCGCCGGGCGCTACCTGCGTCCCAAACGCAACATGGTGTCGCTGTTCACCGTCTTCAGTCTGATCGGCGTCATGCTCGGCGTGGCGGTGGTGATGATCGTGCTCGCGGTGATGACCGGCTTCACCGACAAGATGAAGAGCAAGCTGATCGACACGCAGGCCCACTTTCAGGTGCGCGTCCCCGGCAACCGCAGCGCCATCCGCGATCACCGCCCGATCGTGAGAAAGATCGAAAAGGCTGGGGCGGAGGCGGCTCCGGGGATACTTCAGCCGGTTTTGGTCCAGTACAAGGTGCGCATCAAGCGCGAAGGCGCTCCCGATGCTTACGCGCAGGCGTTCGACGCGCGCGGCTACATCATCGGCGTCGACCGGGATATCCTCGTTTCCAAGCTGAAGCTGGACAAGTCGCTCAAGGCCGGCCGGCTCGAATACGCCAACGACGAAAACGCGCTGGACAACCGGGGCATCATCATCGGCGAAGCGATGGCGAAAAGGCTGAGGCTCAAGGTCGGCGACAAGATCATTCTGCACAGCTCCAACCGGCTGCTGGAACTCGTGAAGTTTTCCCCCGACGGCAGCGTGCGGGCGAACGATTCCGGTTCGGCGTACGTGCCCCCGGAGTTCACCGTGACCGGCATCTACTCGCTCGGCAAGTACGACTTCGACAACACGGCGATGTTCGTCGACTACGGGGAAGCGGCGGACCTCTTCAATCTGCGCTACACCAACGCGACCTGCGTCTTCGGCTGGGGCAGGGACGCCTTCGACCAGCAGAAGCTGATCGCCGAACTGCGGCGGAGCATTTCCGACCACGAGGTCGTGACCTGGGAGGAAAACAACCGCCCGGTGCTCGAAGTCCTGAACGTCGAAAAGCGCATGATGTTCTTTCTGCTGATCTTCATCGTGCTCGTCGCCGCGTTCTGCAGCACCATCACGCTGATCACCACGGTCTACCAGAAAACCCGCGAGATCGGACTCTTGAAGGCGCTTGGGGCGAGCGACCGGGCCGTGACCATGATCTTCTTGGGGCAGGGGCTGCTGATCGGGATATTCGGCAGCGGTTTCGGAGTGGCGCTCGGTTCGCTGGTGATAGGTTTCCGCAACCATATCCTGCGCTTCGTGTCGCGCTGTACCGGCATGGAGCTCTTCCCCAAACAGTTTTACTATTTCAACGAACTGCCCGCCCATATCGTATGGCAGGACGTGGCGTTCATCGTGGCCGTCAGCATCGTGCTCTGCACGCTGGGCGCGGTGATACCGGCGCGGCGGGCGGCGCGGCTGGATCCGGCGCGCGCATTGAGGTACGAATGAAGAACGCGAACGAAAAATCGGCGATAATCGTAGAGGATCTGCGTCACTCGTATGTGATGGGCGGGCGCAGGCTGGAGATCCTGCGCGGGGCGAACTGCCGGATCATGAAGGGCAAATGGATCTGCATCCTCGGCGCCTCCGGCTGCGGCAAGACCACGCTTTTGAACCTGATCGGGGGATTGGAGAAACCGGAATCCGGCTCGATAAGCGTGTGCGGCGTGGACGTGAGCAAACTTTCCCGCAACGGTGCGGCGCATTTCCGCTCCGATACGATCGGTTTCGTGTTCCAGTCCTACCACCTTTTGCCCGAGCTGGACATCCTCGAAAACGTCGCGCTGGCCGCGCGCATCGCCGGAGCGGGCCGTCGGGACGCCGTGAAACGCGCTCGCGAACTGCTCCTTAAAGTCGGGCTGGGCGAACGGCTCGACCACCGCCCGACCGAGCTTTCCGGCGGCGAACAGCAGCGCGCCGCCATCGCCCGGGCGCTGATCAACGATCCGCAGGTCCTGCTCGCCGACGAACCGACCGGCAACCTCGACGCCGAGAACGGTTCCGAAGTGCTCGACCTCTTCGACCGCATCCGGGAGATGCGCCCCGAACTCACCATATTGATGATCACCCACAACCGCGACATCACTCCCCGTGCCGACGGCGTGCTGCTCCTCAAGGACGGCGTGCTGACACCCCAGAACTGATCGTAAATAACGACGAAAAAAAGCGGCGCAGGTGAAAAACCTGCGCCGCTTTTGGTGTCGGTGCGCTTACAGCGACTGGCAGACGGTGATGACGATCTCGCCGTAGATGTCGTCGGCGCTGCAGCCGCGCGACAGGTCATTGAGCGGCTTCGCCACGCCCTGAAGCACCGGACCGTAGGCCTTGGCCTGACCGAGGCGCTGGACGAGCTTGTAGGCGATGTTGCCGGCGTTGAGGTCGGGGAAGATCAGCACGTTGGCGCCGCCCGCGAGCGGGCTGCCGGGGGCCTTCGCCTTGGCGACCGACGGGACCAGCGCGGCGTCGGCCTGCAGTTCGCCGTCGCAGAGGATGTCGAGCTTGGCTTCCGCGACCTTCTGCGCGAACATCGCGGCGGCTTCCTTGACCTTGACGAGGATGTCGTGCTCGGCGCTGCCCTTGGTCGAGAACGAGAGGAACGCCACCTTCGGAGTCTTGCCGAAGAGCGAGCGGTAGGTCTGGCTGGTCGCCATCGCGATGTCGACGAGCTGGTTGGCGTCCGGATTCGGGTTCACTCCGCAGTCCGCGAAGAGCAGGACTTCGTCGCCGGAGGGCGTCGGATGCGCGAGGTCCATCACGAAGGTGCTGCTGGCGCTCTTGATCCCCGGCGCGGTGCCGATGCAGTGGAAGGCGGCGCGGAGCATGTCGGCGGTCGAGGCGATGCTGCCGGCGACGAGGCCGTCGGCGAGGCCGCGGCGGCACATCATCGCGCCGAAATAGATGCGGCTGGAGATCATCTTGCGCGCCTTTTCGATCTCAAGGCCCTTGGCCTTGCGCATTTCGTAGAGTTCCTGAGCGAACTCCTCGAAGAGGGGGCTCTTCATGTAGTCGAGGCGTTCGAAGTTGGTCTTGGCGACTCCGCCTTCCTTGCAGGCGGCGTCGATCTCGGCGTCACTTCCGAGGACGATGATGCGTCCCACGACCTTCTCGGCGAGCGCCTTCTCGGCGGCGACGACGACGCGGGGATCCTGACCTTCGGGGAGGACGATGGTGCGCGCGACCTTGCGGGCGCGTTCGGCGAATTTTTCGATAGCGGCCATTTTGAATATCTCCTTATTTGGAAACGATGGATTCGGTGTTCTTGGCGATCATGAGCTCTTCGTCGGTCGGCATGACGATGGCCTTCCAGGCGCTGTCGTCGGTGGATATGACTCCGGCCTTGCCGAAGCACGCCTCGTTGCGCGCCTCGTCGAGACGGATGTCGAGCGCGCCGAGCCCGGCCATGATCCGTTTGCGGATCGGACGCGAAAATTCGCCGATGCCGCCCGTGAAGGCGATGGCTTCCGGCTTGCCGATCAGCACGTAGTACGCGCCGATGTATTTTACGATACGGCGGACGAACATCTTGATCGCCAGCCCGGCCTGAGCGTTGCCCGTTTCCTCGGCGTCGAGCATGTCGCGCATGTCGCCGGTGCCGATGCCGCCCACGCCGAAGAGGCCGGACTTCTTGTTCAATATGGTGTCGACCTCGCGCGGCGTGCTGCCGAGTTCGATCATGCGGACGACCGCGGCGGGATCCATGTCGCCGGCGCGGGTGCCCATCATCAGACCTTCGAGCGGGGTGAGGCCCATCGTCGTGTCGATGACTTTGCCGTTCTTGATCGCGGCCATGCTGCAGCCGTTGCCGAGGTGGCAGGTGATGATGTTGGTGTCCTCGGGCTTCTTGCCGAGGAATTTCGCGGTCGCCAGCGTCACGTAGTGGTGGCTGGTGCCGTGGAAGCCGTACTTGCGGATGGCGTGCTTGGTGTAGTACTCGTACGGGATCGCGTAGAGGTAGGCTTCGGGGGGCATGGTCTGGTGGAACTGCGTGTCGAAGACGGCGACATTGGGCACGCCGGGCATGGCGGCTTCGCACGCCTCGATGCCGGCGAGGTTCGCCGGGTTGTGCAGCGGCCCGAGCGGGAAGCACTCGCGGATGACCGCCTTGATCTTGTCGTCGACCAGCACCGGAGCGGTGATCTTCTCGCCGCCGTGGAGGACGCGGTGACCGATCGCGCCGATCTCGGAGAGCGACTTGATGACGCCGTTTTCGGGATCGACCAGCTTGGCGCAGATCTCCTTGAAGGCGCCGACGTGATCCGGAACTTTGATCACGCCCTCGAACTTGAAGCCGTCCGGGCGCTTGTAGATGAGGTTCGGGGCATCGGTTCCCAGCCGTTCGAAGACGCCCTTCGCGAGGACGCTCTGGTCTTTCATCTCGAAGAGCGTGAACTTCATCGAACTGCTGCCGGCGTTGATTACCAATACTTTCATATTGCTCTGTTACAACTCCCTGTTTGGATTGTTATGATACGGCACTCTTACTTCTTGCGGAATACGATACGGCCTTTGTTGAGGTCGTAGGGGGACATTTCCAGCGTTACCGCGTCTCCGGGAAGGATGCGGATGAAGTTCATCCGCATCTTGCCGGAAATGTGCGCGTCCACGATGTGTCCGCCCTGAATTTCCACTTTGAACATGGTGTTGGGCAACAGTTCCTTAACCACGCCTTCCACCCGAATCACGTCGTCTTTTGCCACGTTAAGATCTCCGGTTCGTTATCGGTTATCAATATTTGGTGTTCGAAATGCGCGCTCAAGCTCCCGTCGCGGGTGCGTGCGGTCCAGTGGTCGTCGCGGTCGAGGACCACCTGATGGCCGCCCGCGGTGAACATGGGTTCGATGCAGATGACCATTCCGGGCACGAGCGGGATGCCGCGACCGCCGCGGGCGAAGTTCGGGACCTCCGGCGGTTCGTGGAGTTTTATGCCGCAGCCGTGGCCGACGTAATCGGTGACGACGCCGAGGTGCCGCCGCCGCGCGACCTCTTCGACCGCGTGGGAGATGCTGGTGATCGTGTTGCCGCGCCGGGCGGCCTTGATCCCGGCGGAGAGCGCTTCGCGGGTGCCCTCCATGAGGTTGCGTTTTTCCGGAGTCATCGGCGCGAAAGTGAAGGTGAGGGCGGTGTCACCCACCGCTCCGTAGATCGATACGCCGACGTCGATGCTCACGAGGTCGTCATCCTGAATGATCCGATCCGGCACGCCGATGCCGTGGACGACTTCGTCGTTGAGCGAAATGCAGATGTTGCCGGGGTAGCCGCAGTAGTGCAGAAAGGCGCTTTTGCCGCCGGTCTCGTCGATCAGGGCCCCCGCCGCCTGATCCAGTTCCCAAGTGGACATCCCGGGGCGGGCGACGGCGGCGAGCTGGTCGCGCAGCCACGCCGAGGCCTGCGCCGCGCGGCGGATGCGCGCTATCTCTTCGGGAGTGTGGATGATGCAGGCTCGGGACATAGGCTATTCCAGTTCCGCCGCTATCTTCGCCATCATGTCGGGGATCTCCCCCGCTTCGACGGTGAAGAGCAGACCGTTTTTGCGGTAGTAGTCGATCAGCGGCGCGGTCTGATTGTAAAACACCTTTAGACGCTCCTTGGCGGTCTCCGGCGTGTCGTCGGGGCGCTGGACGAGCGTTTCGCCGCAGATGTCGCAGACGCCTTCCTGCTTGGGCGGGCGCGAGATCTTGTTGAAGATGGCGTCGCAGCTGCGGCAGTTCAGCCGCGCCGTGAGCCGCCTGAGCAGCGTTTCGTCGTCGACTTCGAAGTAGAGCACGAGGTCGATGGAAATATCGAGTTCGCTCACCGCGTCTTCCAAAAGGTCCGCCTGACGGATGGTGCGGGGGAAGCCGTCGAGGATGAAGCCGCGCTTGCAGTCCGGTTCGGCGATGCGGCGGCGCACCATGCCGGCGACGAGCTCGTCGGGGACGAGCTGACCGTTGCCGATGAGTTTTTCCGCTTGCTTCCCGGCGGGAGTCCCGGCGGCGACTTCGCCGCGCAGGATGTCGCCCGTGGAGATGTGGGCGATGCGGTATTTTTTCACCATCTCATGGGCGATGGTCCCCTTTCCGGCGCCGGGGGCGCCGAGGAAGATCAGATTTCTTTTCTTGAGTTCCGGAGCAGCGTTCACGATATGGTCCTCCCAGAATTCATCGGTTTTCCCCCGCGTTGCGGAGAATGTACTCGAAAATCTCGGATTCCGGCAGTTCGCATTGACTGCCGTCCGCCATGTTCTTCACCATCGCGACGCCCTTTTCGGCTTCGCTTTCGCCGCGGATGACCGCGAATTTGGCGCCGGATTTGTTCGCGCCGCGCAGCTGCGCCTTGAACGAGCGGTCCTCGAGTTCCAGCGCGATCTTCAGCCCCGCCTCGCGGAGTTTGTTCGCCAGCGCGAGATTGGCGACGCGCATCTCGGGGGTGAGCCCGACGAAGTAGGCGGCGGCGTTGTCAACCGTCGTTTCCTTGGCGAGCGCCTGCCGCGCCAGCAGCAGTCTCTCCACTCCGGCGGCGAATCCGACGCCCGGGACCGGGCGGTTCTGACCGGGCAGGAAGAGTTCGTACCGGCCGCCTCCGGCGATGGCGGTCTGGGCGCCGAGCGCGGGATGCGTAAGTTCGAAGACGGTGTGTACATAGTAGTCCAGCCCGCGGACGAGGCGCGGTTCGACGCGGTAGGCGACGCCGAGGGCGTCGAGCGCTCCGCAGACCTGCTCGAAGTAGTCCCGCGATTCGGCGGAGAAGTATTTCAGGTATTCCGGAGCTCCGGCGATGATCTTGCCGCACGCCTCCTGCTTGCAGTCCAGTATCCGCCAGATGTTGCGCTCCAGACGGGTGCGGCAGTCGTCGCACATTTCGCCGATGTGCTGCGAAAAGTATTCCCGGAGCACCTTTTCGGCGGCGGGGCGGTCTTCGCGGACGCCGCGGGTGTTGATGACCAGCTCCGCGTCGTCGAGCCCGATGCGCTTGAGAAACGCCCGGAGCATGGCGAGACACTCCGCGTCGAGCAGCGGCGCGGAGCGGCCGACGTTTTCCACCCCGATCTGGTGGAACTGGCGGCGGCGTCCGGCGGCGGGACGTTCGCCGCGGAACATCGGGCCCATGTAGTAGACGCGCTGTTCGACGCCGTTCAGCACGTCGGTGTTGGACAGTGCGCGCATCACTCCGGCCGTGCCCTCGGGGCGCAGCGTCAGGCTTCTGCCGCCGCGGTCGGCAAAGGTGTACATTTCCTTCTGCACCACCTCGGTTTCGCCGCCCAGGCCCCGCTGAAAGAGCTCGGTGTACTCGAATATCGGGGTGCGCAGTTCGCCGTAGCCGTAATGCGAAAACACCTCGCGGGCGGCGTTTTCCAGAAAGCGCCACTCGGAGGCTTCGTTTTCAAAGATGTCCGCCGTGCCCGGCGGGGGTGCGTAAGTCGCCATATCGCTTCGGGATCTTTTTGTCCTGCGCGCCGTTTCCGGCGCCGCTGTTCGCCATGCTCAAATGCGTTTCACGCCCGACGAAAGTTTTTTCGTCAGGCGTGAACGGTTGTCAATGTCGTCCGGAATCCTTATGTTTTCCTGACGGCTTACTTTATGGAGGCGGTATTCAGCTTTTCGACCGCTTCCTTCAGCTCCTTGCCGGCGCGGAATTTGACGACCGCGCGCTCGGGGATCTTGACCACGTCCTGCGGTTTGTTCGGGTTGCGGCCCTTGCGCTCCTTGCGGACCTTGATCTCGAAAACGCCGAAGTTGCGCAGCTCGATGCTGCGGCCGGCGATCAGCTCTTCGGTGATGTAATCCAAAGTCTTCTGGACGATCTCGGCGACGTCGTTCTGCACCAGATCGGTCTCGCGGGCGATTCTCACTACCAAATCACGCTTGGTCATTTTCTTGCTCCTTAAGTTAATTTTTTTTGATTATACAGCAAACAACTCTTTTGCTTATCCGCAACGGCGGCTTTCTACCGTTGACAAATTATAATATGCCCCCGAAAATTCGCATAGTCAAGGGGTTTGCCGAAAAAAATCGCGCTTTGACTTGAAAAACTGCCGCGGGGCGGGTATTTTTCCGCGTTTCACGATCAACGACAGGGAGAAGGACGCGATGGACGACGGAATCTTTTACATCGTATGCTGTTCGCAGGAGCGGGACGGCGGGGTGGCGGCGGTGCGCCGCGGAAGTTGCGGGAAATATGAAGTCAGTCATTTTACCGGACTTGCCGGGGCCAATTATCTCGTCGCCGCCGCGGACGGAAGACACTTTTACGTTTCCGGCGGCGATGCGGATTTCCGCGGGTATGTCGCCGCCCTGCGCGTCGGTGAAGACGGCGCTCTGACCGTGGAAAGTCGGCGTTTTACCGGCGGCTCGGGGTGTTGTCACTTGTGCCTGTCGCCGGACGGCGGGCATCTTTACGCGGCGAATTACCGGAGCGGCAGCGTCGCCGGTTTCCCCGTCGGAGCCGACGGAGAACTCGGCGAACTTCAGGAGTTCGATCAGCACGAGGGGCACGGCGTCAACCCCGACCGTCAGGAGGGGCCGCACGCGCATTTCTGCGGATTCGATCCGGAGGGGAAGTTCCTGCTCGTCAACGACCTCGGACTGGATGCGATCTTCGCGTACCCGTACGATCGGGCGCGCGGCATCGACGTCGCGGCGGCGCGCGTTACGGCCGTCGCTCCGGCGGGGGAGGGGCCGCGCCATCTCGTTTTCGAACCGGAGGGGACCTGTCTGCTCGTGACCGAGATGGGCAATGGTCTCCAGCGCCTTGCCTACGAAGACGGCGCGTTCACCCGGATCGCCGCGGTGTCGACGCTCCCCGCCGGGGTGTCGCAGCCGAGCAAGGCGGCGGCGCTGCGTCTTTCGCCCGACGGACGTTTCGTGCTCGCGAGCAACCGGGGGTACGATTCGATCGCGGTCTTCGAGCGCGGCACGCTGGAGCTCGTGTCGTGCGTCCCGTCCGGCGGCAGAAGTCCGCGCGACTTCGCGTTTCTCGGCGACGGACGGACGGTGGTCGCGACCAACGAATTCGAGCCGAACGCGGTCTTTTTCGACTTCGACGCGGAACGCGGAACGCTCGAACCGACGGGCGAGACGCTTGCATTGGCGCGTCCCCTCTGTGTCCTGCCGCGCTGAATGAAAAAACGGCGCGGACGGGATTTTCCCGTTCCGCGCCGGATGCGTCCGCTCTTTACGTATTTCCGCCGGGGATCAGCCTTCCAGAGCGCCGGAAAGCTCGTCGACGGTCCTGAAGCCGTGGCGCTCCATGTACCCGGCGATGAAGTCGATTATTTCCAGCGAGACCGTCGGCTCGACGAAGTTCGCCGTGCCCACCGCCACCGCCTTGGCGCCTGCGAGCAGGAACTCCACCGCGTCCGCTCCGCACGAGATGCCGCCCATGCCGATCACCGGGATCTTCACCGCCTTGCTCGTTTCGTAGACCATCTTGACCGCCACCGGCTTCACCGCCGGACCGGAAAGTCCGCCGCAGCGGTTGGCGAGCACCGGGCGGCGCTTTTCGATGTCGATCACCATCGCGCCCAGCGTGTTGATGAGCGACACCGCGTCCGAACCCTCGGCTTCGGCGGCGCGCGCGAAGTCGGCGATGTGCGTCACGTTTGGGCTGAGCTTGGTGACGAGCGGCAGCGTCGTGCGTTTGCGCACGGTGCGCACCACCTCGGCGGCGAGTTTCAGATCAGTGCCGAAGGCGGCCCCGCCCGCCTTGACGTTGGGGCACGAGATGTTTATTTCCAGCGCGGCGATGCCCGCTTTTTCCGCGTCGAGGCGTGCGGCGACTTCGCCGTATTCGTCGATGCTGGTGCCCCAGATGTTCACGATCACCGTCGCGCCGGTGGTGCGCAGAAACGGCAGGTAGTGTTCGTCGTGCAGGAATTTATCCACCCCCGGCCCCTGCAGGCCGATCGCGTTGAGCATCCCGCCCGTCACCTCGCAGACGCGCGGCGTCGGATTGCCGTGCGACGGGGTGAGGCGGATCCCCTTGACCACCACCGCGCCGAGGCGGGCGATGTCGAAGAACTGGTGGTATTCCCGACCGTAGCCGAAAGTGCCGCTTGCGGTCATCACCGGATTTTTGAGCGTCAGTTTGCCTAATTTCGCAGTAAGATCAACCATGATGTCCACCTGTCATTCCGTGTATACGTCGGCGAGCGGGAAAACCGGCCCTTCGCTGCAGCTCCGCGCGTAGCGCCAGCCGTCGGGCGATTCGGGATCGTTGACTTTGACCACACAGGCGAAGCAGGCGCCGACGCCGCAGCACATCACGTGGTCGACGCTCAATTCGCCGTCGAGCCCGCGGGCGCGGAGCAGTTTCGCGAGCGCCGTCAGCATCGGGTGCGGTCCGCAGCCGTAGAAAAAGAATTTCCGGCCCGGATTTTCCGCCAGCAGATCCGGGATCAGATCGGTCACGAAGCCTTTCTTGCCCAGCGAGCCGTCGTTGGTGGCGACGCGCACTTCGTACCCGGCGTCGCGGTAACGGTCGGTCAGTATCACGTCCGCCGCGCTCCGCGCGCCCATCAGCAGGATCCCCGGCTGCTTGCGCGTCAGCATGAACATCGCCGCCGCTCCGTAGCCGCCCGCCACCGCGACGGGGAGCACTCCCGGCTCCGGCGGGGTGTAGGCCCGCCCCAGCGGTCCCATCGCGTCGATCCCGGTCCCGGCGGCAAGTCCGCTCAACGCGGCGGTGCCGCGCCCCACGACCTTGTAGACGACCGTGACCGTGCCGGACGCGGCGTCGGTGTCGTGGATGCTGAACGGCCGGCGCAAAATGCGGTCCTGCCGGTTGTCGATGCGGATGTGGGTGAACTGCCCGGCGGCGGCGCGCTCCGCCATCTCCGGCGACGAAAAGACCAATTTGAAGTAGTCGCCCTGAATGCGCGTGTTGGCGATGATCGTCGTTTTCATGATCCTCTATTCGATGCCTTTCCGATTTTACCGCAGATACGGATTGCTCTCTTTTTCTTCTCCGATGGTGGTACTGCCGCCGTGGCCGGGGAATACCCGCGTTTTCGGGGGCAGCGGCAGAAGTTCGCGCCGGATCGATTCCATCAGCGTGTCCCAGTCGCCGCCCGGCAGGTCGGTCCTGCCGACCGAGCCCGCGAAGAGCGTGTCGCCGCAAAAGAGGACGCGCCCGCCGTCTTCCTCGAAAAACAGCGCGCACCCGCCCGGGGTGTGTCCCGGAACGCGCAGCACCGTGAAGTCGCCGTCGGGGGCGAAATCCTCCGTCTCCGGCAGGTTGCGCGCCGCCGGCAGTATCGGCGGTATCTCGTTGTACGGCGAACGGTATATTTCGCCGTCCGCCGGATCGAGCATCACGCGCGACACGCCGAGTTTGCGGGCGACTTCGCCCACGGCGCCGATGTGGTCGACGTGGGCGTGAGTCAGCAGTATCCGCGCTTCGTCGAACTTCGGGAAGTTCCCCGCCGCTTCGACGATCCGGCCGGCGTCGGCGCCGGGATCGATGACGTACAACCGGCGTGTTCTTTCCGCATACACGAGGTAGCAGTTTTCGTCGATCGGGCCGACGGAGAGAAGGGTTATCTGCATTTTGCCGTCACCTCCGCACGTTTTCCAGCACGATCCGCCGGAAGAAGTGGCGGCTGATGTCGCGCTGCAGGTTCACCAGCTCGACGTAGTCGTGCGGCTGGATCAGTTCGACCGGCAGCACCAGCCGGGCGTCGATGGCGATCCGGTCGCGCATGACGTCGGAGTGCTCCGAAAAGTAACTGGAACTGCGGCTGCCGAGCTCCAGCCGCGCCGGGCGGTTGCGCACCATGCGCCGCCCCTGGGGGATCTTGATCCGGTATTTGATGGTCATGCGCACGCCGCGATCCCGCATCGCGGGTGTCCGGCGGCCGCTTGAGACCGCGTTTATGGCGCCGATCATGGCGTCGTATCCGGGCAGTTCGAACAGGAGGTTCCCGTCGATCAGGCGGGCGAAGTCGGCGATCTTGAATTTGAATTCGACTTTGCCGGGGTATTGCGAAAAATCGCATTTGGTCTTTTCCAGTTTCGCTTCCGGCAGGATCCCGGCGGCCATGATCTCGTAATACTGGCGCCGTTCCTCGGGCGTCATCTCGGCGAAGCGGCGTTTTTCGCGGTTGAAGAGTGTGCCGCAGAACTCCTTCGTGACTGCGATCTCCGCCGCGCCGTTCTCGAATACTTCGATGTCGAAGACGGTGGTGGTCGAATCATCCGCCTTGTGCTTCGGACGGATCGCGATCATATGCCCGGATTTGAGGTTGAGACCGATCCGCGAGGCGTGTCCGGTACTGCCGGGCACGGCATACTGATCGGTGTCGTTCAAATAGGTGTCCAGCTCGGGGATGTACACCAGCACGTCGTCGAACACGGGACGCGGATAATCCCGGAGCAATTTTGCGTTTTCCTGGATGTAGGCCAAATCGGAAACGGCGACGAATTCGTATTTTATCCCCGCCCGGTCGAGCAGCGCGGCGATCACCGCGGCGCGGTCGGCGCTGTTGCCGTAACCGTCGTTGAGCGTCCGCTCCGGCGGCGTGAGGTCGTCGAAGCGCATGTCGGAAAGATCCGGCCCGGCGGAGCGCAGTTTTTTGGCGACGGCGTCGCGGATGTCCCGCACCGTATCGGCTTTGGGACCATGCTGTCGGGATATTTCCGCGAACATCCGGTCTACGGCGGGCGACGGCACGGCCGCGAGTTCGCGGAGCTTTTTGTCCAGCGCCGAGGCGTAATCGGCATAATTGCCGAGAGAAAAGTGCATCGTCGGCACGAACAGCTTCAGGTCGGACTGCGAAAGCTCCCTCGGGATCATCGGGATGTCGGTCATCCGGCAGGTCGTGACGCGGGTGCCGCCCTGTTTGAGGTTCGACGATTTGGCGGCGGCGGGCGCCGGCGAAGTGCGGTACACGTGGGGACCGGAGACGCTCACCTCGAATGATCTTTTCGCCGCCGGAGTGTGGTTGAACAACGGCATGGACAAACCGAACAGCCCGTTCGGTTTGGTCTTCAGGATCGTGGAGGTTTCCACCGCCGAGCCGATCTCCACCCCCGGCAGCACCGCCACCCGGATGCGCGCCTTGGGATAGCGCGGCGCGGAGGCCGCCCACGACGCATCCATATCTATGACGTGCTCCGGCGGCAGGACGTGCTTTTTGCCGTCGGGTGAAGTCACCGAGGCCGTTACGGCGACCTCCTCGTATTTGGGATTGTATTCGATCCTCAATTCGGAACAGTTCTTCACCCCCGCGTAGGTGAGGATGCGCCGGCGGCAGGTCCTCGCGACGCGGACGGTGCCGTCCGCCGTCATGTCGACCTCGACCTTTTCCTGCTCGATAAACGAGTCGGCGTCGGGGAAGCTCCTGGCGAGCTGAGCGGTCGGGATGCCGTCGTAGCGTGCCCGGATCAGCGGCAGCGCGGAGAGGGCCGCGCCGCGTCTGCGGCGGAACTCCCGGAGCTGCGGGTAGTTTTCGGCGGAAATTTCCAGACTGTCGAAGGTCAATGACGACTCGCAGCTGACGGTGCTTCCCGACACGGCGAATTTACGCGCCCACCGCGCTCCCGGAGCCTTGTGCTCCGCCGCGGCCGGCAGGTCGATGACGCGCCCCGTTTCCGGCAGCTGCAAAGTGATCTTTTCCCGCGCGACGGCGGTGCACTCCATGCGCAGCGGGTGGCGGCGGGTGTCGAGCGAGATGTTGTCGAGGAGATACGGGAAGATTCCGAACCGGCTCGCCAGTTCCGGCATCGGCAGCGTCATCGTGCCGGAAACTTCCGCCGTGCCGGGGGCGTAGTAGCTCATGACGATCTTCAGCGGGCGGCTCATATCCCGGACGTTTTCGGGATACACCCGGAAGTCGGTGATCTCGGCGCCGGGAACGGCGAATTGAAGACGGCGGGCGAATATCTGGCGTATGACGTCCCGGCCCCGCCGCGACAGAGCGCTGCGGTATATGAGTTCGTTGTAGCCGCCGAATTCGAAGGTGCTTTCGCCTTTCAGCAGGCCGTGCTGGTCGAGCGATGCGGCGGTGGTGACGCTGAGCGAGTTGTCCTCCGGCGGCGGGGAGGGGGAACGGCGCAGCACGTCGCCGTCCGGACGGGCGACGATATAACTCTGGTTCGCCAGATACGCGGGGAAGAACTCCTTGGTAGACTCGCAGGTGGGATCCATCAGCTGATACTGCCCCGGAGCCGTCTCCCAGGCGACGACGGCGTGGTTGAAGCGCGAGGCGGGCACTTCGTCGTCGACGGTGCTTTTGCTCGCGTAAAACAGCACCGGATAGGCTTTCAATCCGGCGAGTTCCAGCATGGCGACCAGCAGTCCCGCCTTGTCCCGGCAGACGCCGTGCCGCTGGCGGAGCGTATCCTTCACGTCGTGCGGCTCGAATCCGGGGGCGCGGTCCTCGCCGTCGACTCCGGTGTAGCGGATCTTCTGCGACACGAACTGGAAGAGCGCCATCGCCTTTTCCCGGTCGGTCTTCCTGCCGGAGATTATTCCGGCGACTTCGGCTTTGAGCGCGTCGTCGACCGCGTCGAGGCGGGGACGGCAGAGCTGATAATACCAGCGGGATATTTCACGCCAGTCCTTCGCGGTGCTGACCAGAAGACGCTGGGCGACGCCGCGGAGCGGGGGCATGTCCGGTTCCGGGATGAGCTGCGGCACGTTTTCCGCCGTCCAGCGGTAGACGATCCGACCGTTCCCGCGTTTTTCGCCGTGGTTTTTGACCGTGCCCTTCACGGGGGACTTGACGGCGACGGAGCGCAGCGGCTGCGATTCCGGCGCGTCCACTTCCACCTCGGCGAAGATCAGCGGGGAGTCGTCCTGAAGCCCGAACTGGTCGGAGAAAATGCCGGGGAACGGCGTTTTGACGCTTTGGTATTCCAGCGTCAGGAGGATGGCGTCGCCGATCTCCAGCTGCGGCACGACGAGCGTCATCACCTTGGCGGTCTGCGAGTAGATACGGTCGCCCATCGAGCGGGTGCTGATGGCGACCGAAGTGTTCTTTTTGGCGTCGATCTCGATCCGCGAGCCGTCCGGTTTGACGATCGTCGCGGCGGGCACGGAGTAGGCGCCGTAGTCGCTGTCGAAGTGGAAACTCAGACTCCGCAGGTTTTTCCGCCCCGCCTCGGTGAGGATCTTGACGCACATCACGGCCTTGGATTTGTACAATCCGCTCGGCTGATAGGTCACGAAACTGCCGTCGTAGACGGTCACGGTGTCGGCGTTGGGATATTTTTCCTTGGTCGCGGCGGCGAGCTGGGAGTGCAGTTTTTCCGGGGGCGGCAGGGCTCCGCAGGCCAGGAAGGACAAAAACAGCAGCGCGGCGGCGAAACAGTGCTTCAGACGGTGCGGAAAGGTCATTTTAATATGCTCCTGCGGCAAAATTCAACAAAACAAGTATATACGATTCCAAGATAGAATATAACCACATCCGCGCAGAAAAACAACACAATGCGGGCGGAAAATTTGAAAAATGCCGCCTGACGGAGTATATTTTCCAACAAACAATATGCAGCAACCGAAAACTTGAAGGGATATCATCATGGGCCAGCAGATCAACAAGATTGAAAAACGCCGCCGCCGCAAGGCCTATCTGGAGCGTTGCGCCGAGCGTGCCAAAGCCGCCGCGAAGAAGAAGTAATACGCTTCGCGCCATGGCCGATTTCCGTATCGGAAACGGAATAGATGTCCACCGCCTCGTTTCGGGGCGGCGGCTTTTTTTATGCGGGGTGGAGATCCCTTTCGAGCTCGGTCTGGAGGGGCACAGCGACGCCGATGTTGCGCTCCACGCTCTCGCCGACGCGCTTCTGGGCGCGGTCGCGCACGGCGACATCGGTCGGCATTTCCCCGACTCCGATCCGCGGTATCTGAACGCGGACAGCTTCGAACTTCTGCGCCGAGTCTGGGCGATGGAGGTCTTTTCCACCTGGCGGATCGGCAACATCGACCTCACCGTCGTCGCCCAGAGGCCGAAGATCGCCCCCTTCGTTCCCCGTATGCGCGAACGCATCGCCTCGGCGTTCGGCATCGACGTTTCGCTGGTCTCGGTCAAGGGGACGACCACCGAAAAACTGGGCTTCACCGGGCGCGGCGAGGGGATCGCCGCCTTCTGCACCGTACTTTTGAGATCGGCGGAGGGGTGACGCCCCGCCCGCCGCTAAAAATGGGGGATCTGAAATGGCGGATGTGAAATCCATAGTCGAACGCGCCCGCAAACTGCTCGCCGCCGACGGCGCGGCCGTCATCACGGCGTGCGACCTGAAAGACGGCGTCATCGAGCGCATCCAGCTCTACTTCTGGAGCGACGGACAGGCGGTGATGGACGTCATCACCAAGGACGATCTCGTTCAGAACTGGCCGGAAGAGGGGGTGTATTCGCTGGTCGTTTCTTCCGGCGCCGCCGAAAGGTCCTTCAAGAAGGTCGCGATGTTCGAGGGCGAGGAAGACATGTACTTCCGCATCGACGGCACCAAAACCGAAGCCGACGACCTCGGCGCCCTTCCGCCCGTCGCTTTCATGGAGAGCGTCGAGGCGATCTCCCAGCTCCGCTGACGCGCGGGGAGTTTCCTGTCTACTCTACCGCACGAGCTTGCTGACCGCCTTGAACGCGGGATTCTTCGCGTCGCGGAGCATCATGAAGAGCAGCGCCTCGCTGCTTAAAACCGTGGCTCCGGCGGCGCGGGCGGCCTGAAGCGCAAGGTCGCGGTCGGCAGTCTTGCGGCTCGCGACCGCGTCGGCGGCGAGGCAGACCTCGAAGCCCCTTTCGAGCGCGTCGAGGACGCTCTGGAGCACGCAGACGTGACTTTCGATGCCGCAGAATACGAGCGTCTTTCTGGAGCGCGCGGCGAGCGCGGTGCGGAACGCGGGTTCCTCGAAGGCCGAGAAGCCGGTCTTGGCGATGATCGGCGTGCCCTCCGGCAGGATATCAGCGAAACGCGGCAGTGTGGCCCCCAGCCCCTTGGGATACTGTTCGGTGACGATCGTGTCGAGTTTCAATTCGCGCGCTCCCGAAAGCAAAAGTTCGATGCGGTTTGCGCACGGTTCGAAATCCGACATGGCGGGGACGAGTCTTTCCTGAAGGTCGATGACGACGAGAGCGGTATCGGCGGGGGCGATGAACATGGTCGTATATCCTGTTTTGGTTTGGGTTGCAAAAAAAGTTCCGGGCGCGCTTTCTAGCCCGGAGGGGTGACTCCGGTGAAGGCGATCGGCAGCATCAGCACGTCCCACAGCAGTTTGAACGGCGACTGGATGCCGGTCCAGCAGTTGTTGGCGCCGCGCTTGAAGTAGCCGAAGGGGGCGCCGATGGTCATCTGGCAGAGCCCGAGCGGCAGGGCCATGATCTTGGCGACGTCGAAGGTCATTTTCTTCATCTGCACGCACCCCGATACGAAGCCGCGGGCGACGTAGGGCGCGGCGACCTTCGCACCCTTGATGGCGATCGGGGCGAGGATCGCGATGGTCACGGGATCCATCGCCTTCGCGCGCGGCGCGAAGCACGGCGCGAACAGCACCGACGCCAGCAGGCACAGCGCGATTTTTTTCGTCATTGCGTTCATGCTTAAATATACATCCCGATCAGTGGAACATCCACTCCAGATATTTGAGTTGTTGATTCTCCGGCCCGGATACGGGGAAGGCGGCGAAGCTGAAGGTCAGCCGTTTGTAAGGGCGTTTCTGCGTCGGGGCGGCCTCGACGGTGACGGTGTAATAGCCGCTTTCCGTGCGCGAGAGCGTGTTCAGTTTGCCCAGAAGTTCGGTATCCAGCGATTCGCTCAACGGGGTGCGCTCCTTGAGCCACGCGTCGATGGCCTCCCGGACTTCGGTGACTTCGCCGTCCTCGAGGTTGCAGTAGCTTTTCAGCATGTCGTCGGAGGCGGTCATCAGCGTCGGAGTCCCCGACAGCGACACCGTGTCTGCCGGCGGGATCAGCCGCACCGCGCTCAGGCGTCCGCGGCGGTCGGTGGTGAACAGATCGCGGAAGGCCGGCAGATAGAGCAGTTCTTCGCGGAACTGCATCGCGCCGTTGCGGGGCAGCGGGCGCATGTTGAGCTCATCGTAGTTGGCCTCCTCCATGCCGTCGTCGCCGGTGGTGTCGTCGTTGGAGTCGATGTAGTCGGCGATCTGGCTCTGCAAGGCGGCGGCGCCGTCGGTCCAGTCGGCGTCGTCGTCGCGGTTCTGCACCAGCGAACGCAGTGCGGCGGCGTAGCCGTCGGACGAAAGATCCACGCCGCTCCGGGCGTCGGTGACGGTGAACTGCACCTCCTCGCCGTAATAGTTCAAAGTGTGCGGCGTACCGTCGGCGAGGTAGCGGTCGTATTCGTACTCGTCGTAGACGGTTTCGCCCATCTGCTCGCTGGTGCTGTAAAGATTGCGGTCGGCGGCGATCAGCCACTGCACCCGGTTGGCGACGCCCTCCGACACCAGCATCGAGCGCTGCATCTTGACGTGCGCCGTGACGTTGAACACCGCCGACTTGGAAAGCGCCAGCGTCGTGGCGGTGAGTATCCCCGCCGTGAAGATCAGGCACAGCACCGCGATCAGCGCGGCGCCGGATTCATTGGTGTTGTCGACAGTTCTGCGCGTCATAAGGCTAGTTCCCTTTCGCGGAGCTGCTCTCGGTCGGCGGCAGGCGGTCGCCGAAGGTGCTGTGGAGCGAACTGCCCGCCGTGCGGCGCAGCCAGTACTCCTTGCGTCCGTCCTTCCATTCGACGGTCATGCGGATCGCCAGCGGGATCGCGGCGTGCTCGTCCTCGTCCCACTCGTCGAACCACTCGATCTCCGCTTCGTCGGTCTCGCCGACCTCGACGTACTGGAAGCTCACGTTCGCGATGTTGGCGGCGACGACTTCGCGCGAGAACATCTCGGGATTTTCGCCGAATTCGTCGTCCCACGGCGGGCGGGGGTAATAGGAGTAATAGGCGACGAGCTCCTCCTCTTCGAGCCGGAGGCGTATGAAGACCAGCGCCCCCGGCGCGTCGCCGTCGGCGCGGCGGAGCGTGGTGAACATCAGCGAGTCGGTTTTGCCTTCGAAGACGAAGCGGGAAACGCCTTCCTCGTCCGTCCATTTGAACGGCACGGCATTGCGCACCGCGCCGTCCCAGAGCCGGTCGATCGCCATGTACTCGCCGAGGCGGGCGGCGGAGCGCTGGGATTTGCTGTAACCGTCGTGGAACAGCTTGCCCGCCGTGCCGACGATCATGGCGACCATCATCATGATCGCCATGGCGACGACCATCTCCACCAGCGTGAAGGAGTGTTTAATCCGTCTGTTCATCGTAGTCGATCCGGTCGATGTTGACTTCCGCCATCCTTTTTCCGTCGGAGTTGCGGATCACGGCGATGGTCCAGCGCTTGAGCGGCAGCTGCCCTTCGAGGTCGCTGTAATCTTCCGGCAGGCCCTCGGGATCGCCGCAGACGACTTCGGCGGTGTATCCGGGGTAGGGGAAGAACTCCTCGGGGACGGACTCGCCTTCATCGTTGTGGAGCATTACGTATTCGGCGGCCTGCGCCAGCATGTGCTCGGACTCCCACTTGTTGAGCGCTTCGGCGACCTTGCGGCTGGAGCCGATCGAAAGCTGGAGCAGTCCGGCGAGGCTGATCGACAGGATCGCCAGCGCCACCACCACTTCGATCAGCGTGAAGCGCCGCGCTCCGGCATGACGCAGTTTCGTCATTTCGCATCCTCCGGTTTCACTTCGACCAGCCGCCCGGTGAGCGCGGAAACTTCCAGCGTGCGCGACAGTTCTCCGCATTTTATCTCCAGCAGATGCTTGCCGCCGACGAAGCCGTCCGGGTAAAAGTAGAACATCCGCACCCCCTCGGGGATATACTCCGCGTTGGCGTCCTCCTCGTCCAGCTTGCGCTGTTCGACGATCGAAACCCGCTTTTCGACCGTCTCGACTTTGCTGTCGGAGTCCTTTTCCGTGCCGGCGACGTCGATCTTTTCCGGGCAGGTGAACTTGAGCAGCGGGGGAGGGGCTTCGCCGTCCAGCGTCAGCGCCTCGTGCTCGGCGGAACTCATCCGGCGGCACGCCGAGAAGGTGCGCGCGTCGGCGTTGAAGTAGACTTCCCAAGTTTCGCCTTCCTCGGTCGCGCGGTAGCGCACGCGGGAAAAGTAGGCGTCGAGATTGAGCGAGAAGTTCTCCAGCTTCTGCTTGTCCGATTCGCCGCGCATCGCCGAGACCGCGAGGGACGTGCTCAGCGCGATGATCGCGATGACCACGACCAGTTCCAGCAGCGTGAATCGGCGTTTCATGGCGGCAGGCACCCGGCGGAAGGGATCAGTCCCGGTCTTCCTCGCCTTCGCGATTGCTGATGTCGGCGTCGTTGCCGGTGCCGCCGGCCTTGCCGTCGGCGCCGTAGCTGATGATCTCGTATTTTGTGCCGCCGTCGTCGATCAGATTGTATACGTATTCGTTGTCCCACGGATCCTTGGGGATGGCCGCGGGTTTGAGGTAGGGACCGCTCCACTTTTCGTTGTCGTCGAGGTTTTTGACGAGATATTCCAGCTTTTCGGGGTAGCTGCCGACGTCCAGCTGATAATCCGTCAGCGCGCCGTCGAACAGATTGATCTGGGCCTTGGCGGTGCTGACCTTCGCCTTGGCGACGTGGTTCATGTAGAGCGGCGTGGCGATCGACGCCAGCATGACCAGGATCACGATCACCACCACGACTTCGATCAGCGTGAAGGCGCTGCGGCGGATTTCCGATTTGCGTTTCATGATATCAACCTCCCTGTATTGAATTTATCTCCATCATGGCGACGAAGATGGACACTACCACCACCAGCACGACCAGTGCCAGAAATACGATCACCGCCGGCTCGAAAAGGCTCAACAGGCGCTTGATCTTGAGCCGGGTGTCGTTTTCGAGGTTCCCGGCGATCTTGGTCAGCATCTCGCCCACCGTGCCGGACTCTTCGCCGACGCGGAGCATGGGCGTCAGACTGGGCGGCAGATAGGGGTTGTCGCGGAACGCCCCCGAGAGCTTGTCGCCGCCCTTGAGCTTGCGGTCGACGCCGTCGAAGGAGCGCGCGATCACCGGATTGCCGATGATCCGTCCGGCGATCCGCACCGTGCGGATGATCTCGACGTGGTTGGCGACCAGTATCGACAGCGTGCGGATGTACTTGCACATCTCGAGGTCGATCAGCACCCGCCCCAGAAGCGGCAGTTTGAGCAGGAATTTGCTCAGGTGCCAGCGAAGTTCGTTTTCTCCGACGAGGCGCTTGAGGAGAAACCAGAGCAGGATCGCCACCAGCGGGATCGCCCACCACGCCCAGGAAAAGAAATTGCTCACGCCCGTCAGCATCACCATCGTCGACGGCAGTTCCCGCCCCATGTCGATGAAGATCTTCGAGAAGCGCGGCACGAAGACGGTGAACAACAGCACCGTGACGATCAGCGTGATGGAAAGGATCGCCAGCGGGTAGATCGAACTGGAAACGACGAAGTCCTTGAGTTCCTTGCTTTCGCCCATGAACTTGAAGAGCTCCCGCACCACGTCGGGCAGACAGCCGGTTTCCTCGCCGCTTTCGATCAGATTGGCGTAGTAGCCGGGGAAGAGCTTGCCGTGCTGGCGCACCAGTTCGGAAAACTTCTTGCCCTCGTGGAGTCCCTGCCGCAGTGAGTTGACGAAATCCCGCTGGTCCTTTTCCGCCGTGCTGTCGGCGATGATGCCGAGCGCCCGTTCGAGCGGGATGTACGAGTCGAGCAGCGGCGACAGCTGGCGGGTGAATTCGTAAGTGTCGATCCGCTTGCGCCGCAGTGAAAAACGCTTTTCGCCGCCCTCGTCGGCCTCGCCGCAGTAGCGGATGGGGCGCAATTGGCGGCTCCGCAGCTTGTTCAGCGCCTCCTTCTCGTTTTCCGCCTCGATCAATACTTCGGCAGGCTTCGCCCCGGGCGATACGGCGATGTAGCGGTAGACACTCATAGTTCGGCGGTGGAGCGGTTGAGTTCCTCGTTGGTGGTGATGCCGGCGGCGACCTTGGCGAGACCGTCTTCCTTCAAGGTGGTCATGCCGCTTCTGGTCGCGATCTCCTGAAGCTCGTTGCTCGACACGTTGCGGTTGATCGCCGCGCGGAGCTCGTCATTGACGATCAGAAGCTCGAAGATGCCGCAGCGCCCCTTGTAGCCCGAGCCGTTGCAGCGTTTGCACTTGTGGCCGTTGCCCAAGGTCCCCTTGCCGCGGCACTGCGGACAGATCTTGCGCACCAGACGCTGCGACAGCACTCCGAAGAGCGCGCTGGATACGAGGAAGTTTTCCACCCCCATGTCGAGCATGCGGGTGACGGCGCCGACGGCGTCGTTGGTGTGGAGCGTGCTCAACACCAAATGTCCCGTCAGCGCGGCGTTGATGGCGATGTCGGCGGTCTCCCGGTCGCGGATCTCGCCGACGAGGATGATGTCGGGATCTTGACGCACGATGTGCCGCAGTCCGGAGGCGAAGGTCACGCCGATCTTGTGGTTGACCTGCATCTGGCACAGTCCGCGCGTCTTGTATTCGACGGGATCCTCGATGGTGATGATCTTCTTCTTCTGGTCGTTGAGCTGGTTGATCACGCTGTACAGGGTGGTGGTCTTGCCGCTCCCGGTCGGGCCCACGACGAGGATCATGCCGTGCGGGATCGAGATCAGCTTTTCGAAGCGCTCCAGATTATCCTCCGACATGCCGAGCGTCTTGAGGTCGAAGGTCAGCGCGTCCTGATTGAGCAGGCGGAGCACGATGCTTTCGCCGGTCAGGATCGGGATGGTGCTGATGCGCATGTCCAGATCGAGGCGGCCGAGTTTGATGTTGGTGCGTCCGTCCTGGGGCAGGCGGCTTTCGGCGATGTTGAGCCCGCCGATGAGTTTGATGCGCGACGCGATGGCGGGGAACTCCTTGAGCGGGCAGCTCATGATCTCGGTCAGCACGCCGTCGACGCGGCAGCGCACCGACACGGACTCCTCGCCGGGTTCGACATGGATGTCGCTGGCGCCGAGTTCGATCGCCTGGGTGAATATGTCGTTGACGAGGCGCACGATCCGGGCTTCGCCCGCCATGGTGCGGAGCGTGTTTTCATCGTCCGGCGATCCGGTTTCCTCCGCTTCGTCGGTATTCTGCTGCTTGGAGATCAGACGCTCGATCAGCGCCTTGCGGGCGAAACGGAACGCGACCGAGAGCTTCCAGTTGCGTTGGGCGAGATACTCCAGATCCTCCATGTGGTACGGCGAACACACGAGGAAGGTCACGCTCTTTTCGTCCCATTCCAGCGGCAGGCAGGCGTGGGCGCCGAAGAACTCCTGCGAGCCGCCGGGGAATACCTCCGGCGTGCCGAGTTCGTTTTCGTCGAGCGGAGCGAAGCCGAAGGCGCGGTTGTAGCACTCCAAGAGTTCGTTTTCCGCGATGCGCCCCTCCTTGAGCAGCTTGGCGTCGGAGCTTTCCGGCGACGCGGGATCGTACTCGCCGGGGAAACGCCCGGCAAGTTCCTGCGTCAGTTTGTCGATCGCCTTCGACCACGGACTGGAATTGGAGTTCGTCACAGCCAGAAATCCTTATCGGTCAAAAGTTTCGGCTTGCTGTCGTCCTTGTCCGGACGATCGCCGAGCTTCCGGTCGTGATCGTTGAGCGCCTCGATCGCCTCGTTGTAGCGCTTGATCATATCCTCGACCGGGCTGTGTTCGTCGACGATGTAGCCGGTGACCAGCACCAATACTTCGGTGCGTTCGACCGAAGCGTTGGTGTTGCCGAGCAGACGGTTGATGAGCGGGATCTTGTTGATGAAAGGCAGCGAATCGAGGTTGTCGTTTTTGCGCTCCTGGATCAGACCGCCGATGATCATGGTGTGGCCGTCGGCGATGGTCATGGCGGTTTCGACGATGCGCTTGGTTATTTCCGGCGAATCGATGGAACTGCTGGTGTTGGTCACCGCCTGCGACAGCTCCTGACTGACCTCCAGCGAGATGAGGTCGGTGCTGGTCACCTGCGGCGTCACCGTCAGGATGATGCCGGTCGGTTTGTATTCGTAAGTCTTCTGCATGTTGCCGTTGCTCGACGTGTTGGTGAAGCTGCTGTTGGTCACCGGCACTTCGCTGCCGACCTGTATCTTGGCCTTGGTGTGGCTCGAGACCAGTATCTGCGGGCAGGATATGACCTTTACGAGACCGTTCCCGGCGAGGGCGCGGATGTAGCCGAATCTGCCCTGCGGATCGTTGGATTTGCCGAGGTAGAAGGTGCCGCCGTTTTGCCTTTTGTCGCCGGTGGAGACGCTGGTCTGGGTGCCGATGATCTGCCCGGAGGTGTTGTAGAGATTTTCGGTGGAGAACGGGTTGAGTTCGCCGGTGCCGCCCGTGGCGTAGTTGGTGCCGAACAGCGACACGATGTCGTCGCCGGTGCCGTGGCCGGAAAACTCAAGACCGAACTGGGTGGCTTCGGAGAGCGTGACTTCGACCACCAGCACCTGCAGCAGCACCTGCGCCGGGACCACGTCGAGCCGGTCGAGCAGCGCCTTTATCGAGGCGTAGGTGCGCGGCGTGGTGCGGATCACGAGGCGATTGAGCGTGCCGTCGGCGAATACGCGCGTGATGTTGCTGAAAAGATTGGAACTGCTGTCGGTCTGCAGATTGGTCGCCTGATTGGCGATCGCCGTGTGGCTGGAACGGTTCGCCATGCTCGCGGCGGTGGTGCGGTTGCTGTTGGCGGCGCGGTTGGCGGGCGAATTGACAGTCTCCAGCCGGGTTCTGCCGGTGTCGGTGTCGATGTAGAGCGAAGTGCCCTGCACGTCGTAGATCACGGCGAGCGCCCGCGCCAGATTGGAGGCCTTGGTGTGCTTGACCTTGTAGACGAACACCCGTTCCTGCTCCTCGTTGTCGGCGGTATCCAGAAGCTCCACCCACTTGCGGATCTCGGTTATCGCCTCCTGAGTTGCGGCGGTGGCGACGACCACGCCGATGCGGTCGAGACCGATCAGCTGCACCGAGCCCGGCGGTTCGGTGCGGTCGTTGGGTTTGACGACGTAGAAGCCCAGCACCGGCAGGACCTCCTGCAGTTCGGTGATGAGCTTGTTGGGCAGTACGTTATGGCATGCGATAACGGTGCGCGGCCAGTTCTGCCGTCCGTTGCGGTCGATGCACTCGAGCAGCTGGCGGATCTTGTCCATGTTCTCCGGCGTGTCGCACACCAGCACCGCGTTGGGGCGGGTGAGTTCGATGCAGATGCCGCCGGGGGCGAGGAACGGACGCACCTGTATCATCGCTTCGCGCGCGGTGGCGGTGGTGAGCGGGAAGTAGAGGATGTTGGTATCCTTGCCGGCTCCCGCCTTCTGGTCGGGCTGACCGGCGAGTTTGTTGCGGGCCATGATGCGGATCAGACTGTCGTCCACCCGCGCGGTGGCGCCGGCGACGTAGAGCATCCGGTCGAAGGTGTTCCAGAGGTCGCGGCGGGAGACCGTCGAGTTGATGTTCAGCGTGACGACGCCCTTGAGGTCGCTGTCGGCGACGAAGTTGAATCCGAGGATGTCGGCGAAGGCCGAAAGCACATCCAGAAGCGGGGCGCTGTTGAAGATCAGCGACACCGGGATCTCCTCGTCGCCGTTGAGGGCGACGAAGTCGTCGTAAAAGTGCTTCGCGACCGCTTTTTTGCCGGTGTCCGCCGAGGCGGTCGCCGGGGCGGCCGGGGGAACGCTTTTTTCCAGCGATTTGAGTTTTTCTCCGTCCACCGGCACCTTGGGCTTGTGAGCGTCGGAGCCGGTTTCTTCGATCTCGTCGGGGTTGGTGTGGCGGGTGGTCGAGGGGTGCTGCTCTTCCTTGCGGAGAAATGCGAAACGATCCTCCGGAATATCCTCCTTTTTTTCCTCTTCGTCGAAGGAGCACGACGTTCCCGGCAGCAGCGTGAGCGCGGCCAGCAGCGTCGTCAGCACGGCGGCAGGGAAGTGATTCTTTCTCTCTCTCATCATGGTTTTTCTCCCGCTTATATTGAAAACAACAAAATGATTTTTACGTGATCTACATTCAGCGCCGTCCGCCGCGGTTTCCGCCGCGGTTTCCGCCGCGTCCGCCGCCGCCGCCGGAGTTGCGCATATCCATCAGGGCGCGCACCATCATCTGCTGCGTCTGTATCTGCGCCTGCTGGAGCTGCTGATTGACATTGAGCCGCTGCGCGGTCCTTCTGGCGGCGTTCTGGTTGCGGGACGGCGCCTGAAGCTCAAGTTCCATCTTGTCGCCGCCGCGAGTCAGCGTGGCGCGGGTGCGGGAAAGCGCCGTGAGTTTGTACCCGTTGGGCATGGTCTGCCCCAGCTTGACATACTGCTGGACCACCGTCGGATTGTTGCGGTTCTGATTGTTCTGATTCAATCCCATGTTGAAGCGGCGGCCGCCGCGGCCGCCGCCGGGGCCGCCCGGACCGTTGCCCCACATCATCCGCATGAAGGGGTTGATCTGCCGGGTGTTGGTCCTCTGGACGATGACCGCCGCCCGGTAACCGCCGGCTTCGATCGTGCCGACCAGAATCAGCTCGACGCGGGTGTTGGCGCCGCGTCCGAAAGCGGCGTTGGGGGTGCGCTCCGCGCTGAAGATGTCGGAGTCGATGATGGCGTTTTTCTGTTCGTCGCGCTTCTGCGGAAGCGCCGGACCGGCGGCCGGAGAATCCTTTTCGGCGGAAGCGGCGGCCTTTCCCTTGCCCTTGTCCTTGCCTTTATCCTTGTGTTTGCTTTTGGGGCTGGTTCTGGTCCGGTTTTTGGATCTGCTCCGGGCCGCGGAGCCGTCGCGCGCCGCGGCCTGTACCGGAGCGTCGGATTCGAAAAGCGGGATCACCGCCGCCGCGAGCAGCAGGGCCAGCACGACATTGACGATGACGATCAGCGCCTTCATTTTCGGGTTTTCCTTTCCGGTTCGGCATGAGGGGCTTCATCCGAGCATATCACCCGCAGAGTGCCGTTCATCGTGACTCGGGTGCGCTCGACCGTCATGATCTGGTTCGCCAGATTCAGCGAATCGATGCCGCCGGCCGCCTGCGGACGGGGGCGGTTGTCGGGACGGATCACCATTTGTTTCCACTCCGCCGACGGCAGTTCCTTCTTCGCCGCCGCGATCAGAGCGTATACCCCCGAGGGCAGGCAGGAGGCATCCGGGATCGCGGGCAGTATCTCCTCCATCGCCGCGATCAGATTGATGATCTCGTCCAGCTTGCCGGCGGCGGTGACGTCGACCTCGGCGCAGTACAGTTTGCTGTTCAGCCGGTCGATCTTGACCGATCCGATCCGAGAGAGTTTGAATTCCATTTTGGCCGCCGCCGCGGTGATGCTGTTGTGCAGCTTGTTCTTGACCTGTTCCTCCCGGCTCTCCTTCCAGGCGGAGTCGACGATCGCGCGGTAGCGCTTTTTCTGTCTGTCGAGCTCGTTGTAGCGGATGCGCACCTTGGCGTTTTCCGCACGCTGGCGGGCGAGTTCCTTTTTGGCCTTTTCCAGACTTTGGGTGTCGCCGAAGGCGGATATGGTGTCGCCGAAGAAGTAGAAGAACAGAAATATCCAGCACAGCAGCAGTCCGGCGCAGGCGACGGCGAGCTTGCCTTTGGGCGTGGCGACGAAGGCGCGGAATTGTTCCTTGGTGATCATCTTCTGCCGCTCCTCGTGCCTTTGCCGTTTCTGCCGCCTTTGCCGCTCTTACCGTTTTTGCCGCCTTTGCCGACGTTTTCACCCGCGGCCACCAGTTTGGCGTTGATCACGGTGATCGCGCTCTGGGGCGCGTTGCGGTGCTGTACGTCGGAGATCTGCCAGCGCCGGCGGAGCGGAGAAAACACCTCCGAAAGATCGAGATTTTCGTTTTCCGACAGAAGAGTGAGCGAGATCTCCTTTTCGTTCCAGCGGAAATCGGAGAGCATCACGTTCTGCGGCAGCAGTCCGGATATCGCCGCCATATCCGCCAGCACTCTGCGGCTGCTGCCGCCGTAGTTCAGCGCTTTGGAGATATCCTTCTGCTCCTTCGTGATCTTGGTGATCTCCCTCTGCATCCGCGAGGTATCCGACTTGACCTTCTCGGTCTCCGCGGCGATGCTGCGGTATTCCTGAAAATCGTGCCAGCGGGCGCGGATGAAACGGTATGCCGAAACCGCGATCAATGCCGTCACGAGCAGGGCCGTAAGCCGCAGCTGACCGCGGAAACGCACCGGGCGCACCTCCTTCGGGAGCAGCTGCAGTTCCCGGCGGTGACGGCGGAATTCCCCGGATATTATGCCGCGCGCCACGATCAGCACCGGCAGCAGTTTCTGAAAATCGACATCCGGAACGTCGATGGCGAAGTATTCGGCGAAGATCTTCCGCCACTCCGCTTCGGCGGCGACGCGCTCGCCGTCGCCGTCGCCGGTGCGGTGGAAGCGCCGGTTGCGGAAGCAGAATCCGGGGGCGATCTCCGGCAGCAGCACCGCCGGATCGTCCGGTCCGACCATCAGCAGCGGATGCACCAGTTCGTCGGCGCGCAGCCGGGCGCGGCGCAGCGGCGCCAACGCCGTTTCCAGCGCCTTGCGTTCAACGGAGTAGACGTTCAGCGACGTCATTTCCTCGGAGTCGGCGGAAGCCGCCGGCATGAACTGCAGCACGGGATCGTTCTGGGGACTCAAAAGCTGGCGCGGCAGTTCCATCATCAGCGCCTCGCGCTGTTCCTTGGGCGGCAGCGAGACGGTTTCGAAGGGGAAGAACACGCCGCCGGGAACGATCCCGGTGATGACGATCAATTCACTGCCGCCGTGGAGTTCCTTCCACAACTCCCGCCACAATGCGGATTCGTCTTTGGCTCCGGCGAGCGTTTTGCGCGCGGAGCGCGTCATTTTCCACGAACCGGCATGAAGATTGAATACCCCGCCGCAGATGACGGCGGGGTTGAAGGATACTACCGTAAAATTGGTTATTTCTCCGATCTTCCGCATCGTATGCTTCGCAGCCGACGTATTATTTCTCCGTCTGCCGCTGTCTCAGTCGCTCGTTCAGTTCCAGCAGCATTTTTTTCGCCGCCGCGGGATCTTCCTGACGCAGTTCGTCGTAACGTTTCATTTCCTCGGGGAATGCCTCGCGGAGCTTGCGGATCGGCGGGGTGCTGATTCGCCGGGGCTCCGGCGGGGGCTCCTCTTCGCGTCTCGGTCCGCGTCCCGGACGATCGCCGCCGCGCCTGCCGCCGCGCATTCCCCGCGCGGCGATGTCGATCCCCTGTTCCCCGGCCAGTTCGTTCAGGGCCCGGAATGCTCCGCGGGGATCCTCGGCGGCCAGACGTTCGATCTCGGCCATCTTTTCCGGGGCCGCGGCGCGGAGCTTGTGGAGCTGGCTGTGGAAGCTCTGCGGGTATTGCACTCCGGCCCGTTCGGCCAGCTTTTCGAGTCTTTCCTCGACGGCGCAGAACTCGCGGTTGACGGCGTCGAATTCCTGCGGGAAAGCCTTGCGGATCTTGCCGTCGATCACGAGCTGAGTCAGCGGGTTTATCCCGCGTCCGCGTTCCCGCCCCTGACGCTCACCGCCGCGTCCCATGCGTTCGCCCTCGGCCCCCGGCCGCCGGGAGCGCTGGAGCTGCGGACGCGGCAGTTTGATACCGTGTTTTTTGGCCGCGGCGCGGAATTCGCGCATCGCCGCGTTGAGATCGGCGGCGGCGAGCTTTTCGATCTTGGCGTAATCCTCGGGAGCGCGGGCCTTGAGCTCCGCCTGAGCCTTGGCGAAGTCGGACTGTTCCGCCGCATATCCCGCTATCGTCAGCAGCGCCGCCGCGAGTATGGAAGAAAGTCGTTTCATAAATGTCTCCCTAATTTTTTCGTGTCACAACTTCGGATGGCGCCGAAAATGCAAAAAACGCTCTTTAAAGACCATAACGCGAAAAAGACGCCGTTTATTGCCGGAAGTCCTCATAGTTTTGCGTAAAACCGACTTTCCGACCGAACCCGGCGGTAATATACACGGTCACTTCGCCGCAGTCAATCCGCGGAATGATTTTTTACGGCCACTTTTGGTCGTCCCAAGTCTGCGTCATTCTCGGCATCACGGACGGGATGGCGGCCGTACTGCCGCGCTTGCTGCGTTTGTTCGTCGCGGAGGCGTGGTTCTGCCGAGTCGGCGCGCGCCGTTTTCCGCGTGCCGGTTCCGCCGCGCGCGCCGGTTTGACGGTAGCGGCGGGACGGGACGGCGTGCGGGGGCGGGCGGGAGCGGATACCTGACGCGGAGCGGGGGCGCGCCGCGCCGTTTTTTTTGGCTCCAGCTCTTCCGGGTGGTCCGGGGGCACGTTCAGATTTTCCAGCACCCGCTTGCCGATGCTGGAAAATATGGGACCGGCCACGGTGCCGCCGAATTTGGCGCCCTTGGGATTGTCGACGGTGATGATCACCACGATCTCCGGTTTGTTCGCGGGGACGAATCCGGCGAAACTCGCGTAGTACTGATTGTGGGCGTAGTAGTGGCGCTTGACCTTGCGTTTGCCCCCCGGCAGGTCTTCGTACTCGAATATCTGCTTGTGGCTGGTGCCGGTTTTCCCGGCGACGTCGTATCCGGGGATGGCGGCCTGCTTGGCGGTGCCGCCTTCGCGAGTCACGGATACCAGCATGGGGATCAGCCGATCCAGAACTTCGGGATGCTCGAAGACCTGTTCCGCTTCGGGGACGGGTTCGTGGGTGGATTTGCCGGTGGCCGGATCCTCGACGCGGTCGATCAGCCGCAGCTGCGGACGTCTGCCGCCGTTGGCCAGCGTGCAGTAGGCCCTCAGCAGTTGCAGCACGGTGACGTTCACCGCGTAACCGATGGGGATGCGGGTGACGGCCAGCTTGTCGTTTTTGCCCGGGCGCGGCTTGGTCCCGGCGCTCTCGTAGGGCAGGGGGATCGCGGTTTTCGAGCCGAATCCGAACAGCCGGAGCGCTTTTTCAACCCGCTTTTCGCCGAGCATCAGCGCGATCTTGGCGGTGCCGATGTTGCTCGACTTCTGGATCACCTTGCCGACCGTCATGGTGCCGTAGTCGTGGGTGTCGCTCATGATCTTGCCGCAGTAGAGCCAGCGGCCCTTCTCGCCGTCGATCAGGGTATCCGTATTGACGACGCCCCAGTCGAGCGCCTTGGCGATGGTGAAGGGCTTCATCACGGAGCCGGGCTCGAAGGCGTCCATGATCAGCCGGTTGCGCAGCGAGTCGCTGTTGAAGGTGGAGCGGTCGCTCGGATCGAAGGTCGGACGCTGGGCGATGGCGAGGATGTTGCCGTCCGGAGTGGCGATCACCGCGTATATGGCGTCGGGATGCCACTTTTCGCAGGCGGCGTCCAGTTCCTCCTCGAGGATCGACTGGACGGGCTCGCTGATGGTCAAATAGACGTTTTTGCCGTCCCGGCTGGCATTGATGTTCTGCAGGCCGTAGTCCAGCGGCACGCCGTCGCGGGAGATCTCCATTTTGATCCGCCCGGAGTGCGGCGCGGTGTCGCCAGACACGCCCTTTTCGATGCCGGTCTGCGGTTTGAGCACGTCGTTTTCGAGGTTGCTGTAACCGATGAAGTTGGCGAGCAGCTGTTTTTTCGGATAGACTCTGGTATAGGTGTTTTCGAACGAGAACAGACTCAGCGGGATCTTGTTTTCGCGCAGAGCTTCCCGCAGTTTGTGGGCCGTATCCACCGGGACGCTGCGGCCGAGCATCTGGAATTTGTTGGGCACCGTTTTGCCGTTCTGCGCCGTGCGGGTGGGGCTCAGGCGTTCATAGTAGTGATCAACGCTGTTTCCGAGGTGCCGGCTGAGCAGTTGGGCCGCGATCAGCCGTTTTTCCGGTTTCAGTTCGTGCGGGGAGCAGGAGAGCCGTACGCAGGGACGGTTGCCGACCAGAAGATACCCGTCGCGGTCGCGGATCTCGCCCCACCGGCCTTCGAGCTTGCGCTGGGTGGTGCAGGACTCCTCCGCGGCGTTCAGATAGTAATCGTGCTTTTTGATCTGGAGCACGTAGAAGCGGCTGATCAGCGCCAGCGCGATCGGGATCCAGAATACGGCGGGGATCACGATCCGGGTTTTTACCGTGTCGTTGCTGTTGATCATCTCGTTGACTCCCGCGGTTCGACGGTTTTTCGGTCGTCAGTTGGCGGCGACTTTTCCGGAATTGTCCCGCTGCCGGCCCGCGATCGGGGAATCCCCATCGATCTCCGGAAGACGGATCTCGCGAATCTGTCCCGGGCGCGGCGCCGAGAGCGGCAGATGCAGTTCGGCGATCCGTCTGCGTATCTGCGGCCAGCTGGTCAGTTCGGCATATTCGGCGCGCAGCCGTTCCAGATCGCGTCTGGTATCGGCGATCTCGCGGTCGATGCGGCGGATGTTGCGGTCGGTCTCGCTGATCTTCTGGCGCAGATAGATGTTGACGTTGAAGAGCGCCGCCGCGACCACGAAGAAGAACGCCACCTTGGTGGCGAACCACATCTTGGCCCACACCCGGGATGAATCCCCGCGCGCGGAGATGCTCGCGCTTCTGGCGCGTCCGGATTGGATGTTCATGAATTTATCTCCTTGCTTTTTTTAATGGTTTATAGTGAAAACACCTTAATTCATACGATTTTTTCTGCCGCTCTCAGTTTCGCACAGGCGGAACGCCGGTTCGCCGCCAGCTCCGTTTCGCCCGGAGTTACCGGCTTGCGAGTCACGATCCGCAGCGACGCCTTATGCCCGCAGCGGCATACCGGCAGTCCGGGCGGGCAGTGACATCCGGTGCTCTCGTCGCGGAAGTAATTCTTGACGATGCGGTCCTCCAGCGAGTGAAAACTTATCACCGCGATCCGGCCGCCCTTCTTCAATTTTCCGCATCCGGCCGCCAGCGCCGACTCCAATTGTTCCAGCTCGTCGTTCACCGCGATCCGCAGCGCCTGAAAGACCAGCGTCGGGTGCGGCAGTTTGCCCGGCCGCGAGATCCCCAGGACCTCGTCGCACAGCTTCACCAGATCGCCGGTGGTGCCGAAGGGCTTTTCGTTCCGCATCGCCACCGCCGCGCGGGCGAGTTTCCTCGCCTGAACGAGTTCTCCGTAATCGCGGAAGATCCGGAAAAGCTCCTCTTCCGGGGCATGATTCAGCAGCCGCCCCGCCGTAAGCGTCTTCCGGTCGTCCATCCGCATGTCCAGCGGTCCGTCGCCCCGCCATGAAAATCCGCGCTCCGGGGTGTCGATCTGCGGCGACGACACGCCGATGTCCAACAGCACTCCGTCCACTTGTTCCCAGCCGCGCTCGTCGGCGATCTTCGCCAGATCGCCGAAGTCGCCGCGCACCAGCGTCATCCGGTCGGCGGCGAAAGCGCACTTTTCCGCCGCCGCTTCGAGCGCCAGTTTGTCGCGGTCGATGCCCAGTATCTCCAGCTGCGGAAATCTTTTCAGCAGCAGCGCCGAATGTCCTCCGCCGCCGACGGTGCCGTCGATCAGCCGCGCCGGAGCTCCCTCGGGGAGCGCCAGAAGCCGGGCGGCCTCTTCCGCCATAACCGGTATATGTTCGAACACCTGTTTCATCATGCTCCTGTCCGGAATCCGCCGGAAGAGCGTCAATGCTTCAATATTCCTTCCAATAGCGACGCCAGACCGTCGCTGCCGCCGCCGTCGCTCACCCCCTGAATATCGCTCAGGAAGCCGGACATTTCCTCCGGCGTCGGCGTCTTCCAGTTCTCCGGCGCGCAGAGCCGGATATGCGTCACCGCGCCGACGAGTTTGAGCTGTCCGCGTACTCCGATCTCGTCCAGCATCTTGCGGTCCAGAGCGATCCGCCCCTGTTTGTCGCAGCGGCAACTGCGGGCGCGCGATCCCAGATAGGCGAAGGCGGCCTGCATCCGGGCGTTGGCGATGGCGTACTTGCGGGCGCGCTCGACGAACTCCAGAAAGGTGTCGAGCGGCAGCAGCAGCAGCGCCGTGTCCCGGGCGGGGATCATCACCAGACGGGTGTCTTCGTCCTTGCTGCGCCACTCGCTGGGCAGCGTGACGCGGCACTGCGGATCGAGCGCATGCTCGAATTCGCCGAGAAAAAGCCCCGGGAAAGCCGTCTTTTTCTTATCGCCCATATTTTTTCCTAAATCAACCTATTCAATCCTATTCGCACCTATTTTACTCTGTGTTTGCCGAAAAATCAAATGCCCGGAGAAAAAAATTCGAAAAAATTTTTGGAAAAATCCGAAAAACTCCGCGATTTGCGGGAAGTGACGAAAAAAATCCGGTTTTCTGCGGCCGCGGGATTGAAAAACGTGTCCTGCTTCTACATATTATCAATATGGCGGACAAATCCAAAAACACCGACCGCTCCGGCGGGGGCGGAAGCCGACAGTCGCGGCGGGATGCGATGATCTGGCTGGCAGCGGTTCTGTCGGTCGCGGTGCTGATCGCGATCGGCATAGCCTGGGGCATACTGTCGGCATTGCCCCGCTGTTTCGACGAAAACCCCCGGATGGTCATGCGCCGGATCGAACTGACCAGCAGAAACCGGATGTCCGACCGCTGCTACTGGAACAACCACAAGGGCGAGCTGATCCGGCGTCTCGAACTCTACGGATCGCCGTCGCTTTGGGAGATCGACTCCGGCGAGCTGCGGCGCAAGCTGGAGGATCCGAAACGCTTTTCCTCGATCCAGCGCGCGCGGGTATACAAGGAACTGCCGGATACCCTGCGCATCGAGATCACCGAAAGGACTCCGGTGGCGTTCATCCGGGGTTCGTCGCTGGTGGTCGACGAGAACTGCATGCTGATCACGCGCAGGGAGACGATGGTCGCCGACAAGAACAAGTGGAGAGGCGAGGTGCCGGATATTTCCGTGCCCGCCCCGAAAGAGACTCCGGGCGTGCAGGATATGAGTCTGGCTCCGGCGGTCGCACTGATCAAGGAGGTCGACAACAAAAACGGCGCCGACATCAGGATCAAGATAATCGAAGTCGGTCTCCAGCCGCCCAACCGGATGATTTGCCGCTTCCGGTGCGGAAACGACGGGACGGAGTACCGGGCGGTCTTCCCGATACGCCACTACGAAAAGAAGCTCGGCATTCAGGTGCTGGCGTTGAGGACGGCGCTGATCAAATTCCGCGAGGAGGGACTGGACCGGCGCGAATTCGACCTTTCCTTCGACGGTCAGGTGGTGTCCAAGGGCAACAAAGCGGAAGATGAGAACAACAACCGCAGAAAAGGAAGATATTGAGAAGATGAAAGTGTTGGTGATCGGATCCGGCGGCCGCGAACATGCTCTGGTGTGGAAACTCCGGCAGAGCGCCGCGGTCGACAAGGTTTTCTGCGCCCCCGGCAATGCGGGCATCGCCGCCGACGCGGAGTGTGTCGCCATCGGCGTCGAAGAGGCGGATAAACTTGCCGATTTCGTCCGCCGCGAGGGGATCGGCCTCGTCGTGGTCGGCCCCGAAGCTCCGCTCTGCGCCGGCGTGGCCGACGTGCTGCGCGGCTGCGGCGCGGCGGTGTTCGGCCCCGGGAAGGCGGCGGCGCAATTGGAAGGCAGCAAGGAATTCGCCAAGAATTTCATGCTCAAATACGGCATCCCCACCGCCCGCGGCGAATCGTTCACGGCCGAGGCGCCGGCGCTGGAGTACATCGCCTCCGAATTCGCCCGCGGCGTTTCCGGCATCGTGGTCAAGGCGGACGGTCTGGCGGCGGGCAAGGGCGTGCTGGTCGCGGAGGACCGCGCCTCCGCCGAAGAGTTCACGAAAGAGTGCTTCCGCGGCGCGTTCGGCTCGGCCGGCGCCAAGGTGGTGATCGAAGAGATGCTGACCGGCGAGGAAACTTCGGTGCTTGCTCTGACCGACGGCAAGACCATAATCCGTCTCGCGTCTTCGCAGGATCACAAGCGGGTGTTCGACGGCGACCGCGGCCCCAATACCGGCGGCATGGGGGCGTATTCCCCGGCTCCGGTGGTGACTCCCGAGGTGGAAAAGCGCATCGACGAGGAGATTTTGAAGCCGTTTCTGCGCGGGCTGGCCGCGGAAAAACTCGACTACCGCGGCGTGCTTTTCGCCGGACTGATGATCGAAAACGGCATGCCGAAGGTGCTGGAGTTCAACGTGCGCTTCGGCGATCCCGAGGTCCAGCCGGTGATGCGCCGTCTGGAAGGCGACCTGTGCGAGATACTGCTTCGCACCGCCCGCGGCGAACTTGCCGGCACCAGGATCGAGTGGAGCGGCGAACCGTGCGTTTCGGTGGTCATGGCCTCCGGCGGTTATCCCGGCAAATACGCCAAGGGATTCCCGATCTCCGGTCTGGACGATGCGGCGGCCGAGGGCGCGGTGGTCTTCCACGCCGGCACCGCCTTCAAGGACGGCAGGATCGTCAACGCCGGCGGCCGGGTGCTCGGCGTGTCGGCGCGGGGAAAGAACATCCGGGATGCGATCGCCAACGCCTATCGGGCAGTGGACAAGATAAGTTTTGAAGGCGGCTTCTGCCGCCGGGACATCGGCGCCAAGGCGCTCAAACATGAGGGGAAGTAAACGATGAAAAAGGCAATCGTTCCGGGGATCGCGCTGCTGTTGGCTCTGGCGGCGGGGTGCTCCACGGTGGAGTCGACGCAGAAGTTCAACGCCATGGGATTGGGAACTCCGAACGAAAAGGCGGTGTGTCACACGTATGTCGAGATTCCGGGGATCTTCTTCTTCGGTCTGCCGATCATCGTGGGCAGCCCCAAGGGCGACAACGAGTGGACGGTCTTCCAGTGGACGCTGAACAACGAAAACGCCGTCTACATGTTGACCAAAGAGGCGAAATCCAAGGGCGCGGCGCGAGTCATCAACGTGACGGTAAGCCGCACTCACGACTCGCTTTCGTTCCTGCCGTTTCTGAGCTATCAGACGATCCAGGCTTCGGGCGTGGGCGTGCGCACCAAGGGCGCGGCGATCGACCGCGCGGCGCAGCAGTATGACGCGGCCCCCTAGCGGCGCCGGCGATATATATGGAGCGGCACTTCAGATGAACGCAAAAGCGGGAAAAATCAAAACCTTCGTGCTGGACACCAATGTTCTGCTGCACAGCAGTCAGAGCATGGAGTCGTTCCGGGACAACGACGTCGTGATCCCGATGGCGGTCATCGAAGAGCTGGACAAGTTCAAAAAGAACTCCGACGAGCTCGGCCGCAACGCACGGGCGGTGATCCGCAACCTCGACCGGCTGCGCCAGATCACCCCGGATACCCCCGGACAGCTGACGCGCGGGGTGGCCCTGGAACACCTCTCCGGAGCCGCCACCGGCCGTCTCTATGTGCTGAGTTCTCCGATCGGCACGGCGGCGGCCGCGATCGGGCGCGAGGTCGATTCGGTCTTCGGCGGCGACCTCGAACGGAACTCGCCGGACAATCGGATCCTGCGGGTGGCCTGCGATCTGCGCGACAAGGGGCGCAACGTGGTCTTCATCAGCAAGGACATAAACTTGCGGCTCAAGGCGGACGCGCTGGGGCTCATGGTCATGGACTTCGAGCGGGGCAAGGTCAACGAGGCGTCGCTATATACCGGGGTTTCCTCCCGGAGCATCCCCGCCGCGGAACTGGAAAAGCTCTTCCGCGACAAGGAGCTTCCCGCCGCCGGATCCGACATGCTCGTCAACGAGTGCGCGGTGCTTTCTTCCGCCGACAACCCCAAACGCACCGCGCTGGTGCGCCGCTGCCGCGGCGACGTGCTGCGGCTGCTGCGGACGCCGGAATCGGTCTGGAACATCTCGCCCCGCAACAAGGAACAGCGCATGGCCTTCGATCTGCTGCTCGATCCGGACGTCAAACTCGTGACGCTGGTCGGCGGCGCAGGGACCGGCAAGACGCTGCTGGCGCTTGCGGCGGCACTGCATCTGGTGCTGAACGAAAACCTTTACGACCGCATTCTGGTGTCGCGTCCGATCATTCCGCTGGGCAACGACATCGGTTTCCTGCCGGGCAGCAAGGACAGCAAACTGGCCAGCTGGATGCAGCCGATCTTCGACAATCTGGAGCTTCTGCTCGGCGGCGAGAGCGAGCGCAAACCCAAGAGCAGTTCGCGTTACTCGACCGAGGGGCTGATGGCGGCGCACAAGCTGGAGCTGGAGGCATTGACCTATATCCGCGGACGCAGCATCCCGCGCCAGATCGTGATCGTCGACGAGGCGCAGAACCTTACTCCGCACGAGGTCAAGACCATCGTCAGCCGGTGCGGCGACGATACCAAAATGGTGCTTACCGGCGATCCGGCGCAGATCGACAACCCCTATCTGGACGCTTCGAGCAACGGTTTGAGCTGCGCGGCGGAACGGATGAAGGGGCAGGAACTCTTCGGCCATATCACATTGGCCAAGAGCGAACGCAGCACGTTGGCCGCGCTTGCCGCCGAACTGCTGTGAAGTGCACGTTCAGTCGGATGCTTATCATGTCATAACTAAAAAAAAGCGTATTTTATCGGCTTTTTTTTTGACAAATCCCAAGTAGGCGTGTATATTCTCTGTCAGAAGCTCACGATTGAGCATTCGTGAGCATAAAACAAATGAAAGGGTTTTATTATGAAGAAGCTCATGGTTCTCGGTGGTGCCTTTGCGGCGATGTTGTTGGCCGGTTGCGCCGGCGTCGGTTTCAGCAATGGCGCGCCGGTTCCGGTCGCTGCTGGTCCGAATTTCTACTCCACGGTTAAGGCCAATGCTTTCATCCAGCAGACCGCCGATACCAATTTCACGGTTGTCAAGCGCGATGTCACCGCGTCGGCCAAGCTGCAGAGCTATTTCACCTGCGTCAACCTGGGCGACATCTCCTATGAGACGCTGAAGGCTGAAGCGCTGAAGGCTGCCCCGGGCGCCAACGACCTCATCGATGTCAAGATCGACTATGACATGCAGTGCATCTGCGGTATCAACACGATCACGGCCAAGCTGACCGCGACCGCCGTCACCCGCAAGTAACGTGCAGTGCGAATCGGTCGTGCCTCGTGCACGACCGATTCTTTCTATTTAAATAAAAGTTTTTTCAAATGATTGGTGGGGGGGATATGAAAAGTTTCGGATTTTTTATGATCGCGGCGCTGCTCGGGTTCTGCATGAATTTGTCGGCGGCCGACTGGTATGTCAGTGTAAGCAACGGCAAGAGAAAAAATCCGGGAACCAAAGAGGCCCCCTTCAAGAATATTCATGACGCGGTCAAGAAAGCCGCGCCCGGCGATGTCATCCATATCGCCGCCGGCAAGTATGCCGGAAAGCTCGGCGCCAGCGAGATAATCATCGACAAGGCGGTCAGTCTGGTCGGCAGTTACAGTCCGGATTTCTCGCAGCGCGACATCGTCAAATACACGACTTTGATCCAGCCCGCGAACGATAAGAACGACACCAAGGGCATCGGTCTCCTCACGCTGAATCCCCCCTCCGGGCAGGGACCGGACATGCTCATCGACGGGCTGGTCATCGACCAGAGCTATATGAACAGTTATCACGCCGTCAAGGGCAAGCCCGAAGGCGTCGAGACCGGCATGTGGCTCGAACCGCCCGCCAAGGGGCCCAAGGATAAATTCGCTTCGGCCAAATCCTACTCCATCTACAAGGAGACCAAGAACCGCTATCAGGGCAACATCACCGTCCAGAACTGCGTGATCGCCAACGCCGGCAACTTCGGCATCAACATCAGTCACTTCGCCGGTTCGGTCCGGATCCTCAATAATGTCTTCGTCGCCTGCCGCATGGAATCCTGCGAGGTTTCCTGCTCCAACGCTCAGGCGGGCGCGGTGCAGGTCGAGTTCGCCTACAACACCGTGCTCTTCACCTGGAGCCGCACCAGCGAAATGACCGACATGGGCTACGGCTTCCGCTGCATTTCCAAGGTTGCGAGCAACATCCACAACAACATCTTCGGTCTCAACGTCTACGCCGGCGTCGGCAACGACAAGGGCGATCCCAAGAGCAAGAACATCAAGCTCGACAAGAACATCTTCTTCCTGAACAAGATCGCGGACGTCACGGCGGTCAAGAGCCCGAACATCCTCAAGCTGCGCGTCGACGAGGATGCCTTCGAGGACATGGCCGACTTCCCCGGCATGGCGAGCGTCGACGGCAACGTGTCGCTCAAGGATCCCAAGGCCTTCAAGGGCGTCATCAACGAAGCCTATCTGGTCGCGTTCCTCAATGCGACTTACAGCGAAAAGACCGACTACGATCCCAATTCGCCCGCGAACGTATTCCGCTCGGCGCTGGGGATCAACCAGCGGGGAACCATCCAGACCAAGGTGTCGATGTACTGCAACCGCTACCCGCTGAATGAGGTCTACAAGCTCTTCGGGGCGGTCGAGGGATTCGGAGCCCAGAAATTTTGATTCCGGTGAACTTCCGCGCTTGGCGTCTGCGCGGGCAACATAAAACCCAAAAGGAATTGTTACAATGGCTTACAAGATGAGTCTCAGCGGCGATGATTTCAGCGAGGGGATCAAAGTTCTGTCTTCTCCCGAGGTCAAGACGGGATTTTCGGCGCTGAATTTCAACGTGCTCAAGGACAACTTCATCGACGTGGTGAAGAACAAGTACTTCTGCTTCGAGGGAGTCACCGGCCGCACGGTGTTCTGGCGGTACATGCTGGTCGTCTTCGCCCTCCAGATCGCGGCCGGAGTTTTGTCCTCGATAGTGTCCATCATATTGGCGGCCGCCGGACTCGCCTTCCTCGGCAGTTTGATCACCGCCGTCGTTTCTTTGGCTCTGCTCTGCCCGACGATCGGCATCACGGCCCGCCGTCTGCACGATATCGGCCGGAGCGGCTGGCTGCAGCTGATCGCGATCATCCCCGTGATCGGCGGTCTGGTCGTCCTGATCCTCTGCCTGCTCCCCAAGAGCGGCGAGGGCTGCGGCTGCGGATGCTGCTGCGAGCAGAAGTAATCCGAGTCGTCGTATCGCAAACGCTTCCGGGAGTTCCCGGAGGCGTTTTTTTTATTGCCTATTCCCCGGGGATTGTTGAAAAACGACTGCGTGCGGGGTATTTTATAGCGACCGCGGCAATTATGATCTTACGGGAGTTTTATGGCGGGAAAAGGACGGCTTTGGGAACGCCGGGTTATGGCGGCCGGATTGCTGGTGCTGGCGCTGGTGGTGCTGGGCGCCGGCTATCGGCTGCTCCGCGTCGGTTTCGGACGCAGCTGCGACGATTTTCTTTATCCCTATTTGCGCTTGGCGCGGGTAAGTTCCTCGCGGCTGTCGAACCAAAGTCTTCTGGCGTACAGTCGCGCCGAATTGGCGGAAAAGCTGGAGGCGCTTCAGGATCAGAACCGCAATCTGGCGATGCAGGCGGCGACGGCGGAAAAACTGCTGCGTGAAAACGCGCAGCTGCGCGAAATATCGGATTTTTCGCCGCCGCAGGAGTGGTCGGCGATGAAAGCGGAAGTAATACTGCGCGATCCGATGACCTGGCGGGAGCGTTTCACCGTCGACCGCGGCGAGGTGGACGGCGTGGTTTCCGGTTCCGCCGTGATCGATATCGGCGCCGACGGCCGTCCGGTGCTGATCGGGGTGATCGAGCGCGTCGGCAAGCGCGCCAGCACGGTGCAGACGCTGCAGAACAGCGGACTTTCGATCGCGGTGCAGTTCGGCTCGAATCGAACGGTCGGCTTCGTCAACGTCGGCGGCACGCCGCGCGGCGACGACCTGCTGCCGGTGGGTTATTTGCCCTGCGGAGAGCGTTACCGGCACAACGAGTCGGCGCTTACGACCGGTTTCGAGCGCGGCATTCCGGCGGGACTGCTCGTGGGCGAACTGGTCTCGGTCGAGGAACCGGGTACGGAATTCGCCAATCGACCGTACCTTTCCGGATGGCTCAAACCGGCCGCCGAGTTCGACAATGTGCGTTTCGTGACCATTGCCGTGCCGAAGCCGAAAGCGGAAAGGTAGTTTTTCCGCTATGGCCGTGCTGATCGAATGTGTGATGCTCTTCGCGGCGCTGCTGGCGGACGTGCTGCTCGGCAATCTGGGATTTGCGCCGTGCCTCACGGTCTTTGTGCTGTTTCATGCCTCGCGCATCGTGTCGCTGCGCTTTGCGACGGTGGGGGCGCTGCTGCTCGGTACGCTGATCGACCTGCTGTACTGCCGGGAATCGTCCGGGACTCCGTTGTGGTATGTGCTGGCGCTGTACGCCGGACAGGCGGCGCTGTTCCGAAGGGATGACGACGGTTCCGGGCGCGCGCTGCGGATCGTTTTTTCCGGCGCGGCCGTCGGCGGCGTGCTGACGCTGCGCTGGATATTGTTCGCGGAGGGCATATCCGGATCGTGGTATCTGGGAATGGCGCTCGACCTGATATCGGGCGCGGCGGCGGGGGTATTGAAACTGGCGCTGGTGGTGCTGATCGGGGACTTCGTCTGCAATTATCTGGGAATTCGCGGATTTTTCCCGCGGGAAAGGGACGGCGTCGGCAACTCCGCGAAGGGGCGTCGCCGGTTCCGCCGGGTGCGGGCGGAAAAGGTGTCGGGTAAAAAGTTATGAAGCGCCAAAAAGGGATCGCCGACTGGTTCACCGTCTACCGGGTGCGCATCGCGCTCCTGGCGCTGCTCATGGTCGCGATCGGCGGAGTGCTGATCCGGGTGCTTTACCGGGAGCAGGTCGAGGCGGGCGACGAGCACCGCAAGGCGGTGTCGCGGCAGTCGATCCGCCGCATCAGGATGCCCGCCCGGCGGGGCAAGATATTCACCTCCGACATGGTGGCGGTCGCGGAGAACCGTCCGGTGCGCAATCTGGTGTTTTACCCGGAGGAAATGCGCCTCGGACTGCGCCGCCGGAGCATCGACTACATGCTCGAAGTTTCCGCGCGCATCGCCAAGGCGCTGGGACGTCCCGGCACGCCTTTGGACCGGCGGCGGATAGAGCGCCACCTCAACACCTCTCCCGGTCTGCCGCTGGTGGTCTTCGAGGACCTCGACGACCGCGAGATGGCTCTGGCGCTGGAGTGCACCCGGCAGCTGCGCGGCGTGGATGTGGAGATAAGCGAGACGCGGACTTATCCGCGGGGGGATTTCGCTCCGCATATCATCGGCTACACCCGCATGGAAAGTCCGCGTGAAGCCGTCGACCGCAAGGAGTTTTTTTATTACATCCCGGATTCCGTCGGCCGCAGCGGCATCGAAAGTCGGTGCGACGCGCCCCGGCAGGCCGGGCAGACGACGGCGCTCGGATTGCGCGGCAAACCCGGGTTCGCGCTGCATCAGGTCGATCATCTGGGGTACATTCACCGGCGCATGGTCGACCGGGAAGAGCCGGTTCACGGCAACAACGTGGTGCTGACGCTGGACAGCCGTGCGCAGTCCATCGCCGAGCGGCTGCTGAACGGCCGCCGGGGGGCGCTGGTGCTGGTCGATGCCGACAACGGGGATGTGCTGGCGGCGGCGACGGCTCCGCGCTACGATCTGCGCAATTTTGTGCCGAAGGTGGATTCGGCATTTTACAAAGGTCTGCTCGCCGATCCGGACAAGCCGCTGCTGAACCGGGCGTTTCAGGGCAGTTACACTCCGGGTTCGATCCTCAAGCCGCTGGTGGCGATGGCGCTGTTGGCTTCCGGCGTCGATCCGACCGAGGAGCTGGACTGCACCGGATACACCAATATCGGCGACGCCGTGATCCGCTGTCCCTCTTACCGGCGGGGCGGGCACGGCATGATGGATCTGGTGGACGGCATAACCTGGTCGTGCAACTGTTACTTCAACCAGATGGGCATGCGAGTCGGCGACGAGGCGATATTCCGGGCGCTGGGTTCCGCCGGGATCGGGAAAAACACGGGCGTCGAACTGGCGGAATCCCATGGGACCATGCCCTCGCACGAACTCAAAAAACGGTTGTACGGCAACCGGTGGAACGCTTACGACACGGCGCTCGTTTCGATGGGGCAGGGGCTGGTGACGGTGACTCCGCTGCAGGCGGCGCTCTTCGCGGCGGCGTTATGCAACGGCGGAACGCTGTGGAAGCCGCACCTGACGCTCAAGGTGATCGATCAGAACGGCGAAACGGTGTGGACGCGCCGCCGCGAAAAGAACGGGCAGCTGCTGTTGACCGGAGAAAAACTGGCGCCGATAGTCGAGGGCATGTTCGAGGTGGTCAACACCGGTTCCGGGCGCGGCGGCGCGGTGCCCGGATTGAAGATCTGCGGCAAGACCGGTTCGGCGGAGGTCGGTCCGCGCAGCAATCGGCGGCTGATCGTCTGGTTCGTCGCCTTCACCGAATGCCGCGGACGCAAATACGCCGTCGCGGTGATGGTCGAAGACGGCATATCCGGCGGTTCCGACTGCGCCCCGCTGGCGGCGGAGTTCTTCCGGGAATACCTGCGTCCGGATACGGAAGGGTGACCGTCCGTCACTTCACGAGTTCGTTCTGCATCGCCACCAGCTGTTCCGCGCCGTATAGCTTGCGGAGCTTGGGCTTTTCGATCTTGCCGGTCGGATTGCGCGGCACTTCGGCGAATATCACCTTGCGCGGGCGCTGATAGCGCGGCAGATCCAGACAGAAGTTGTTGACCTCGTCTTCGGTGAGCGTGCACTCCGGCTTGACTTCGATGATGGCGGCGGCGATCTCGCCGAGGCGGGTGTCCGGCAGGCCGATCACCGCGACGTCCTTGATCTTGTCGTTGCGGCGGAGAAAATCCTCGATCTGCACCGGGTAGATGTTTTCGCCTCCGGTGATGATTACGTCCTTCTTGCGGTCGACGAGGTAGATGAACCCGTCCTCGGATTCCCGCGCCATGTCGCCGGTGTAAAGCCAGCCGTCGGCCGAGAGGACCTCCCGCGTAGCCGCTTCGTCCTTGTAGTAGCACTTCATCACGCCGTCGCCCTTGACGGCGAGTTCGCCGACTTCGCCGCGCTTCACCGGCTTGCGGTCGGCGTCGACGATCATGGTCTGCCAGCCGAAGCCGGCGACGCCGATCGCGCCGACGTGGTCGATGTTTTCGATCCCGAGGTGCACGGCGCCGGGGCCGATGGATTCGCTCAGTCCGTAGTTGGTGTCGTAGTCGTGCTTGGGGAAGACGCCTTTCCAGCGTTTGATCAGGCTCGGCGGCACCGGCTGGGCGCCGATGTGCATCAGCCGCCACTGGTCGAGGTGGTAGTTTTCGAGTTTGATCTCGCCGCGGTCGATGGCGTCGAGGATGTCCTGCGCCCACGGCACCAGCAGCCAGACGATGGTGCAGCGCTCTTCCGACACGGTGCGGATGATCCACTCCGGCTTCGTGCCGCGCAGCAGCACCGCCTTGCCGCCGACGAGGAAACTGCCGAACCAGTGCATCTTGGCGCCGGTATGGTACAACGGCGGGATGCAGAGGAAGGTGTCCTGACGGGTTTGTCCGTGATGTTTCTGCTCCACCCGGCAGGAGTGCATCAGACTGCGGTGACGGTGGACGATCGCCTTGGGGAAACCGGTCGTCCCGGACGAGAAGTAGATCGCCGCCTCGTCCTCGTCGTTGATCGGGATCGCCGGGGATTTCGACGAGCAGTAGCCGACCAGCGTGTTGTAGGATTCGGCGAAGGTGGGGCAGTCCTCGCCGACGTAGAGCAGAGTCTTGATCTTGGGCATGCGGCCGCAGATGCTTTCGATGCGCCCGGTGAACGAGGGGCCGAAGATCAGCGTTTCGATGTCAGCCAGATCCACGCAGTAGCGGATCTCCTCGGCGGTGTAGCGGAAGTTCAGCGGCACCGCCATGGCGCCGCTTTTGAGGATGCCGAAGTATATCGGCAGCCACTCCAGACAGTTCATCAGCAGTATGCCGACCTTGGTTCCGCGCCGGATGCCGCGCGCCAGAAGGAAATTCGCCATCCGGTTGGCCTTGGCGTCGAATTCGCTCCAGGTGAGTTCTGAGCGGAACGAGTCGGTCGGGCTGGGCTCGATGAGGGAATATTCCTTCCAAGTAAGGTGACGGTTTTCCAATTCCTGCGGATTGATCTCCACCAGCGCCGTGTCGTTGCCGTAGAGTCGTGCGTTCTGTTCCAGTATTTCGGTGATAGGCATGATAATATGTCCTGTTTTTGACTGTATCTTACTTACTATAAACCACTTTTTGATAAAAATCAAGTTCGCCCGGGCAAAAAAAGTCCGCCGTCGCAACTTGCGGTTTCGACGGCGGGGAGTTGTCAGAGCGGATTCGGAAAACCGCCTCCGGTTCCCGAAATGCCTATTTGCACTTTTTCAGCAGATCATCGGCGCCCTTCGCCCCAAGCGCTTTCGCCTTTTGGAAGCACTCTTTGGCCTTCTTGTAATTTTTCTTGTTGTAGTATTTCAGACCTTCTTTGATCAGCTGCCGGCCTTTGGCCTTGTTTTCGGCGATTTGTTTCTGCTTCTGCTTCTCGGCCATGAGCTCGCGGTCGTCGGGGAGATCCGGCTGGGCGGCGATGCCGGCATTGTCGTTCGCGGCGGCGGGGGCGAGCTCCGGCGCCTCCGGATTGCCGACGACGACCGGTACCGGCGGCTTCGGCTGCTGCTTCGGCTGCGGTTTGGACTTGCACCCCTTGGCGAACAGCACGATCAGCAGTATCAGCACGAAGATCCCGATCGCCACCGTGCTTACGAATTTCTTGTCCCGGAACTTGTTTCTGAAGTCGTTTTGGGTACCGCCGTTGAATCTGTCGTTGAGCATCGTCATCCTCCATGAAGTGCATTGTTGAACAAACGGAGATAATCTATCCCGAAGTGATGAAAAATGCAAAGGGCGGCCGTCTTTTTTTTGCGTTTTTTTTCGCTACCGAAACCGGGAGTTTCCGGTTTCGTCCGGAGCGGCGTTTTCCGGGATCATGCCGGAGCGGTGCGCGGTATTTCGTTTTCGGCCGAACAATCTTGACATTATTTCGGTTTGACGGGGCGATAAAACTTTCAATCGCGGCAATGTTGGTGTATATTACCGGCGGAGCGGCAGCTTGTGCCGCCGATGAGTGTTTGTATATTGCATACGTTACATTGCCGATTCGAATATGGACGAAAGTAAAAAGACCAGACGCTACCGCGATCTGACGTTGCTGCCGCGGCGCTGGTTTCCGTTGTGGAAACTGGACGGGTATATCCTGCGGGAGTTCCTCATCAAGTACAGCGTGCTGATGCTGGTGTTCGTGATACTGTTCATCCTCAGCGACGTTTACAACGACATTTCCGAATTTCTGGAAAGGAAGGCGCCGATCCGCATCATCGTGCTCTATCTGCTGTGCAAACTGCCGGGGAACATCCGCTTCATTTTGCCTATCTCGATGCTGCTGGGGTGCATGTGGACGATGGCGGCGTTCGGCAAGAACATGGAAGTCACGGCCATGCGGGCGAGCGGAGTATCGCTTTTCCGCTGCGGCTGTCCGATCTTTCTGGTGGGGCTGCTGGTGACCGGGGTGAACATCTACTTCAACGAGACGATGATCCCGTCTTCCGAGCGGCGGGCTCTGGAGATATACGAGAATTACGCCAAGGGACGCGAGGTGGTCCAAAGCGTGCTGCTGGCTTTCCGGAGCAACGATCAGAAGCGCCACTGGCTGTTCAAGGTGTACGTCAGCGGCAACGTCCAGCGCGACGTGGCGGTCAAGACCTTCTGGTCGGATCCGGTCATGCCGCAGCTGATCGGCGAGCCGGGTACTCCGGACTTCAACCGCAAGGTGCAGATGATCTTCCGCGACCGGGCGGAAATGGTGCTCCGGCAGTCCACTCCGCGCGAGATCAACGCGGCGGTTCGCAAGCTGCTGCAGGACCGCAAGCTGGATATTCAGGCGGCGACGGTGGAATTCGTTCCGAAGACCGGCGAATGGATATTCCGGAACGGCACTTTCATCAGCTACGACCGCAACGACGAAACTCCGTTCGCAGAGAGCCGCGGCACCATCGCCCACCACGAACCGATCCCGTTCGACAAACTGCGTTTCAGTTCCCGGGATATCCCGGAAACCCCGATCGACATCGTCAATTCCATCAAGGAAAAAGACGACATGCCGACGTTTGAAATATGGAAACTGTTGCGCCGCACCAAGAATATGCCCGCCCGGGTGCGGGCGATCTACCGGACGGTCTTCTACTACCGGCTGGCCTTTCCGTGGGCGTGCTTTCTGGCGGTTTTTCTGGGCATCCCGCTGGCGACCAAAAACGAGCGCACCGGGAGCATGATGGCGATCATCAGCGCGATCGGCGTGATCATCGTCTACATCGTCATCGCGCAGGTCTTTCTGGTGCTGGGCAAGGGTGGGTACGTCAATCCGGTGCTGGCCGGTCTGATGCCGACGATCGGCTTCATCTGTTACGGGGTGTGGCGGATACTCTTCGACCGGAATTGAGATCATGAAGCTCTATGACACCCACTTCCACTTTTCCGGCGACAGCACCCCCGCAGAGTATTTGAACCGCGTCGAAAGCGATTTGGCCCGCGCGTTGCAGAAGATCGGCGCGGAGGAGTTCCCCGAGCTGTGGCTGACCTGCGTCGGCGGCGACTATCTGGAGAGCGTGCGGGCGCGCGAATTCGCGGGACTTGCCCCGCGCTGCCGCTTCGCCGCCGGAGTGCATCCGCACTGCGCGGCGGATTTTCTGGCGGGTAACGACGACTTTTCGGTGTTCCGCGACGATCCGAAACTCGCGGCGGTCGGCGAACTGGGGCTGGATTACTATTACGACCTTTCCGACCGCGCGGCGCAGCGGCGGGTGTTCGGCGAGTTTCTCGAGCTGGCGCTCGAGTGGGAAAAGCCGGCGGTGGTGCACTTGCGCGACCGCGACGGCGCCGAAGACGCCTACGCCGACGGCTTGGCGCTTCTGGAGCCGTTTGCGCGGCGCGGCGGCAGGTTCGTCGTCCACTGCTACGCGGGGAGCCGGGAATACATGGACAAGTTTCTCGAACTCGGCGCTTACGTCGGCGTGACCGGAATGGTCACCTTCCGCGCGGCGGATAACATCCGCGCCAATCTGGCGGCGGTCCCGGACGAGCGGCTGCTGATCGAAACCGATTCGCCGTATCTTTCGCCCGTACCGTTCCGGGGCGGGGAAAACACTCCCGGACTGCTGCCGCTGGTCGCCGTCGAAACGGCGCGGGTGCGCGGCACGACGACGGAGCGGATCGCCGAGCTTTCATGGCGCAACGCATTGGAGTTTTTCCGACTTGACGGAGGCGTCCTATGAACAATGAGCCGTGGTACTTCGAAGCGCTGTTTTATCTGACCTTCGGGCTCGGCGCGGCCGGGTGCGGCTTCCTCGCCTTTCTGCTGTGGTCGGTCTCGCCGGAAAATCTGCGCCGCCGCGAGGCGTGGACGCGCAGCCGCGTCTGGGGGCTGGTCCTCGGTTACATAGTGCTCGTTTCGTGCGTTCCCTATGCGCGGGTGGTCTCTCCGGATTTTCTGCTGCCGTTTCTGTGGCCGCTGGCACTCGTCATGCCGCCGGTGTGCGCGTACTTCGTGGATTATCCGAACGCGCGGGCGGTGGGCGGCGCGCTGATACTGCTGGCGTATCTCGTGGTGCATTACGGGTTCGACATGGAACTGCCCGGAGCTCCGGTCCTGACGGTGCTGGCGTGGATCGTCGGGGTGTACGGGATCGTCATTTCGGCCCAGCCGTGGCGGTTGCGCGACGAATTCCGCTCGGGCAGAGTCCGCCGCCGCATCGAAGCCGGAGTGCTGGCGCTGTTCGCGCTGTTCCTGCTGGGAGAGGCGATATGGAACATTTTCGGTTGAGCGATTTTTCCGCCGGGTGCGGCGTCGCCGACGCGGAGCGTTTCGTGCGTCTCTGCGGACGCTTTTTCGAGCTGCTGAGTTCGGCGAACGCCCGCTTCAATCTGACGCGGATCACGTCGCGGGAGGATTTCGAAGTCAAGCACGTCGCCGATTCGCTCGCCGTCGCGCGGTGTTTCCCCGAACTGGCGCACGGAGCATGGCGGATCGCCGACGTCGGCTGCGGCGCGGGGTTCCCGTCGGTGGTGCTGGCGGCGGCGTTTCCCGAGCTGGAGGTCACTGCGATCGACTCCACGCACAAGAAGATCGACTTCGTCGCCGAAGCGGCGCGGGAACTCGGGCTGGACAATCTGCATCCCGTCGCCGGACGGGCGGTGGAACTGGCGCGGCTGCCGGAGTTTTGCGGCAGATTCGACGTGGTGACGGCGCGGGCGGTGGCGACGGCGGATAAGATCTGCCGCGAAGGGCGCAAGATGCTCGTCCCCGGCGGGCGCTTCATCCTTTACAAGACGCCGGGGCAGGCGGACGAACTCTCGGCTGTCGGCGCCGACCGCGCCGTCCGCTGGGAAAGCACCCGGGAGTTTTCCCTGCCCGGCGATGCGGGGAAGCGGCTGTTTCTGGTCGGTACGCGGAGCTGAAAAATGTTGAATTTCTGCATCAGACGCTTTTTTTATTCACTGCTGGTGATCTGCGGCGTGATGATGCTGACCTTCGTCCTCTTCAATCTGGCGGCGGGCGATCCGGCGGCGGCGGCGCTGGGCAAGAACGCCAAGCCGGAGGAGATCGAGAACTTCCGGCGCGAACTCGGCGCCGACCTGCCGCTGTTTTACGGGCACGAACGCCGCACCGAGGCTTTCCAGCTGGAAGACGGCGTGTACCGACGCAAGTTCGCGGCCGACGACGTTCGTGTCAGGATAATTTCCGCCGACGGTTCGTCGCATGAAAAGGCGCTCGACGCCGCCGTCATCCGCCTGCGGCTGCCGAAAGGTTCCCGGGCGGAGTTCTTCCGGCGGCAGGAAAATCCCTTCAATTCGCAATTTTTCCGGGCGTTCGGCGAGATATTGCACTTCAAGGGGGAGTTCCCGTATGTGGAGTTCTTCGACTTCGGCCGCACGATCTCGACTCGCGAACCGATACGCGAACTCCTGTGGAACGGGGTGTGGGCATCGCTGGCGCTGATGATCCCGGTCTTCTTCGGCGAGATGTTTTTCGGCATGGTGCTGGCGCTGATCGCCACCGCGTTTCGCGACCGCTGGCCGGACCGGCTGCTCGTCGTGCTGTCGGTGTGCTTCATGAGCGTCAGCTATCTGGTGCTGATAATCGGTTCCCAGTGGCTGTTCGGCTATCGACTCGGCTGGTTCCCGCTTTGGGGGTTCGCGGGGCCGCGTTATCTGATCCTGCCGGTGCTGACCGGTATTTTGTTCGGCGTCGGCGGCAACATCCGCTTTTTCCGCACCGTGTTCATCGACGAGCTGGGGCGCGAGTATCTGCGCACCGCGGTCGCCAAAGGCGAAGCCCCGTGGCGGGTATACGGCGTGCATCTGCTGCGCAACGCCTCGCTGCAGATCATCACCAAGGCGGGGGCGGGGCTGCCGTTCCTCTTCACGGGGAGTCTGCTTCTGGAGTCGTTTTTCGGGATCCCCGGGTTGGGATTCGTCGGCGTGGACGCGCTGTACAACTCGGACATTCAGCTGCTGAAAGCGGTGGTGGTGTTGAGTTCGATACTGTTCGTGGTCATAAACTTTTTGACCGATCTCGCGTATGCGTGGGCCGATCCGCGCGTGCGCGTCACGGGTTAGCGGGGGAATGACGTCATGGTCGGGAACGAAAACAAGATGGAATTGCTGGCGCCCGCCGGAAGTCCCTCCTGCGCGCTGGCGGCGTTCGACGCGGGGGCGGACGCGGTCTACGCCGGATTGAGCCGCTTCAACGCCCGCGAGCGCGGCGAAAACTTCACTCCGGGAGTGATGCGGCAGATCGTCGATCACGCGCACCGGAACGGCCGCAAGGTCTATTTGACGCTCAACACCCTCGTCAAGGAGCGGGAACTCGGCACCGTGGCGGAAATGCTGGCGGAGATCTCGGAGATCGCCCCGGACGCTCTTCTGGTGCAGGATCTCGGCGTCTTGCGGATGATAAGGGAATACTTCCCGCAGCTGGAGATCCACGCGTCGACGCAGATGGGCTTCCACAACTCCGCCGGATTGGCGTTCGCCGCTTCGCTGGGGGTGAAACGCGTGGTCATGGAGCGTCAGGTGACGCTGGAGGAACTTGCCGCCATGCGCGTTCCCGACGGTCTGGAACTGGAGTGCTTCATCCACGGGGCGCTCTGCTGTTCGCTTTCGGGCAGCTGCTTCTTTTCGTCGTGGCTCGGCGGGATGAGCGGCAACCGCGGCAAGTGCAAACAGCCGTGCCGCCGCCGTTACTTTTCCTCCCGCGGCAACGGTTTCTTCTTTTCGCCGCGCGACCTCTGCGGCGTCGACCTTCTGGACGATCTGCGCCGGATCGGCGTACGGTCGCTGAAGATCGAGGGGCGGCTCCGCCAGCCGGATTACGTTTTCAACACGGTCAAGGCGTACCGGATGCTGTTGGATTCCGCCCCCGGCGAACGCGACCGGGTGCTGGGCGAGGCGCGGAATCTGTTGAGCAAGGGGTGCGGCCGCCACTGGTCGGACGGATTCTACAAACGGGAGGATTTTCCGACGTTGATCCGCCACGACGGCTCCGGGGCGGCGGGCAGCCGAGTCGGCGCCGTGGAGGGGACGAACGAGCGCGGCTTTTTCTTCACCGCCGCCAAGCGTATCTTCATCGGCGACCGGCTGCGGGTGCAGCCCCCG